>Ga0209345_10000776_pt1 | contig 40845 bp, 49 predicted proteins | sample Cruoilmetagenom7_FD_187294 | JGI IMG/M metagenome (GOLD analysis project Ga0209345, IMG submission 187294) | Oil polluted marine microbial communities from Coal Oil Point, Santa Barbara, California, USA - Sample 7 (SPAdes) (version 2) | ecosystem: Environmental > Aquatic > Marine > Oil seeps ...
GCATCAAGACAATGCTTTCTAAACATTCTTGACGTAAGCCGCGAGCAACATCCGTTTCAACTTTAAATTTAGACACTGCATTCAACAATTCCATATTCGCCGCAATGGCTGTGTTAAATGTTAAGCGACGGCCAAAATCATCATTTACTTTATTCAACGTTTCATGAATTTGACGACGTAAGGCTTTTTCCTCGCTAGATAATTTTGCTACCTCATAACCCTGCATTAGCCCTGTGTCAACATGCCCTTTGACTAAACGCCATAGCCGACGAATAAACCTGAATGAACCCTCTACCGCACTATCAGACCACTCTAACGATTGCTCCGGTGGCGCAGCAAACATAGTAAATAAACGTACCGTATCGGCCCCATACTTTGCAATAAGGCCCTGCGGGTCTACCGTATTGCCTTTTGATTTTGACATTTTAGTCCCATCTTTTAACACCATGCCTTGTGTTAACAAGTTTTTAAAGGGCTCATCGCAGTTTAACAAACCAATATCTCGTAACAGCTTGGTATAAAAACGTGAATACAATAAATGTAAAATAGCGTGCTCAATACCACCCACATACTGATCTACCGGTAACCAGTAATTCGCGCGTTCATCCAGCATCGCTTGATCATTATCAGCACAGCAATAGCGCGCAAAGTACCATGATGACTCCATAAAGGTATCAAACGTATCCGTTTCCCTCGTTGCCTTTTCTCCACAGCTAGGGCACGACGTATTAATAAATTCCTCGTGTCGGGCTAATGGCGAACCCACGCCTTCCAATGAAACATCTTTTGGCAACATCACCGGTAATTGATCCTCTGGCACCGGCACGGTGCCACAGCTATCACAATAAATAACTGGCACCGGCGTGCCCCAATAACGTTGGCGTGAAATACCCCAGTCACGCAGGCGATAATTGACCTTCTTTTCACCTTTTCCTTGGCTACTGAGTGCTTGCGCAATCGCATCAAACGCCGGTTGAAAATCCAGCCCATCAAATTCACCCGAATTAAGCAACACACCTTTGCCTGTGTAGGCTTGCTGGTCAATATCAATCTCGTCAGCATTATTTGGCTTAATAACTTGTTTAATCTCAAGCCCATATTTTGTTGCAAATTCAAAATCACGTTGATCATGCGCGGGTACGGACATCACCGCACCGGTTCCATAATGCATCAATACAAAATTTGCTATCCAAACAGGCACCACTTCACCCGTCAATGGATGAACGGCCTTAAGACTGGAGTCCACGCCCTTCTTCTCCATGGTTTCCATCGCTGCTTCAGATGTTTCCATCGTTTTACATTCATTTAAAAAGGCCGAAATAGTCGCATTGTTTTCAGCGGCCTGAATAGCCAATGGGTGCTCTGCTGCAACCGCGACATATGTCACCCCCATTAAGGTATCTGGTCGTGTTGTATAAACAGACAACGTTGTATCACTGCCTTTAATATCGAACGAGAGCTCAACCCCTTCTGAACGGCCAATCCAATTTTGCTGCATGGTACGAACTTGCTCAGGCCAGCCTTCTAACTCTTTTAGTGAACTTAACAGCTCTTCCGCATAATGAGTAATGCGCATAAACCATTGAGAAATCTCGCGTTTTTCAACTTCATTATCACAACGCCAGCAACAGCCATCGATCACCTGCTCATTGGCTAACACCGTATTACAATCTGGGCACCAATTAAGCGGGGCCGTTTTTTTATACACGAGGTCTTTTTCAAGTAAACGCGTAAAAAACCACTGCTCCCAACGATAATAATCATCATTACAAGTGGCTAACTCGCGCGTCCAATCATAACCAAAACCAAGCTGCTTCAATTGATCACGCATGTAATCAATATTCTCAGCAGTCCAGTCACCTGGGTGAACACCGTGTTTCATTGCCGCATTTTCTGCTGGCAAACCAAACGCATCCCAACCCATCGGTTGCAAGACGTTTTTCCCCTTCATTCGTTGATAACGGCTAATCACATCGCCAATGGTGTAATTACGTACATGCCCCATATGCAAACGTCCACTGGGGTACGGAAACATAGATAAACAGTAGTATTTTTCCTTATCTGCATCCTCAGTGACTTCAAAAGCACCCGTGGTTTGCCATTTTTCTTGAACGCTCTTTTCAATAAGAGAAGGTTGATATTCTTCTTGCATTTTTTTACCGTCGGACACACTATTAAATAAGGTGTGTAGAATACATTAGCTACCTCCAAATCTAAAGTTGTATTAGGCAGAACAGGCCTTTAAGTTATTTCATACAACCCAAGATTAACTGTTTTAAAAAGCAACCCTAAGCTAAGGAGATTTTATGACTAACCCTCTACAGGACAAGCTACTTCACGCGTACGACAAGATGTCTCAGCGACTTCATGATGCAGTTGAACAGGCTGAGAAACTCGCCATCCCAACCATCGACGAAAACCTCAAAGTAGCACAAGAGAAAGCAGTTGAATTAGGTGAACTTAGCAAGGAAGAAGCGAGCAAGGTCGCCGCCTATCTAAAAAGAGATATTGAGGACGTTGCTGCTTATCTACAAGACACTCAACAAGAATTCTCAGATTGGTTATCATTTGAATCTGACTTGCTCGAAAGTAAAGTCGGTGATTGGATCAACTTGGTGGCCGACAAAACCAAATTACAATGGGATCAGCTCCGTTTAAATGCCATTAAAAGCCAGCTGTATCACTCTGGTGGCATGACCGGCCCAGGCACATTAGAGTGCACGCATTGCCAGCAGATCCTTCATTTCAAAAAAACAGGGCATATTCCACCCTGCCCAAGCTGTCACAAAACAGAGTTCAAGCGTCACACAAAGAGTTCAGCTAAGCAATGAATCGCGTTATTTTCAACAAAAAAGGTGGTGTTGGAAAATCAACAATTACCTGTAATTTAGCCGCCATTAGTGCATCAAAGGGCAAAAAAACCCTGGTTGTTGACCTCGATACTCAAGGCAACTCAAGCCATTATTTATTAGGCTATCGAACGGATGAACTCGAATCAACATTAGCTGATTTTTATGCTGGCACCCTAAGTGTTAGCTTATTCCCTAAAGATTTCAGCCAGTTTATCTATGAAACGCAGGTGCCAAACCTATATGTTATGCCTTCACACCCCGATATGGATAATTTACACGCCAAGCTTGAATCACGTTACAAGATATATAAACTAAAAGAAGCTCTTGAGGCGATGGATGATTTTGATAATGTATTTATTGATACACCGCCTGCATTAAATTTCTACACTCGTTCAGCATTAATCGCTGCAGATAATTGCATTATTCCCTTTGACTGCGATATTTTTTCAAAACAAGCACTTTATTCTTTGCTCGATACCTTGGCAGAAGTAAAGGCTGATCATAATCCTAACTTAGCTCTTGAAGGCATCGTGGTTAACCAATTCCAAACACGTGCGAAGCTACCCACACAACTTGTTGATGAACTAATTAATGACAAACTGAGGCTATTTAAAACCAAAATATCCCCGTCAGTAAAAATACGAGAGTCACACAGTGCTTGTCAGCCGATGGTTCAATATGCGCCCACACATAAAGTAACCGATGAGTTTAAAAGCCTGTACAAAGAACTGAATAAAAAATAATTGCATTAACACCCGAAATTAAGTTACAACGTATATCTAACTTACATTAGATACTTAAAAATAGTCTTACGATAGCAGCGATAAACTGGCCGTTATAGTCCACTCACTAAAACTAACCTCTTTAAAAAAAATAATTATGAAGAAACTATTCGGCAGCTTATTTGGCGGCTCAAAAAAAGAACCGTTAACAGCCACTATTCAACCATCAGGTCAAACATTCCAGGTCCCTAAGAATAATACCTTATTACAAACAGCTCTTAACGAAGGCGTGAGCTTTCCTTATCATTGCACGGTAGGCACCTGTGGCAACTGTCGCTGTAAACTTATTGATGGCAACGTAAAAGCTATTATGGATTTCTCATACACTCTGTCTGAACAAGAAATTTCAGAAGGTTATATTTTAGCCTGCCAAAGCTTATTAAAATCAAACGTTGTGGTTGAACTGGAGGCCGATGCCAACCTGCCAAACCATGCGATGGAAATCTTTAACGGCACCATCATTGATACTCACATGCATACGCACGATATTATGGAAGTAACGGTTGAGTTAGACCGTAATATTTCTTTTACTGCTGGGCAATTCGCCGACATTGGGCTAGAAGGTTTTGAACGTCACCGTAGCTACTCATTTGCTAGCGCGCCAGTTGAAGGCGGTCAATCAACACTTTCCTTTCATGTACGAAATGTACCGGGCGGTGATTATACTCAGTGGCTTTTTGAAAAAGACCGTAAAGGTGAACGGTTTGAACTACATGGTCCCAGTGGTGCCTTTTGGTTAAGAACAGCAGACACGCCTATTTTAGGTGTCGCCGGCGGCAGTGGGATGGCACCTTTAAAATCTATTTTGGAAGACGCGCTAACAAAAAATGTAAACCGCCCTGTTACTTATTTATTTGGAGCACGTGCTCAACGTGATTTATATTGTCTAGACGAAATGCAAGCACTTGAGAACAAGTGGCCAAACACCTTTAAGTTTATACCCGTGCTATCTGAAGAGCCTGAAGACTCTGATTGGACGGGAAAACGAGGTTTAGTAACTGATTTCATTAACGATGAAACAACTGGATTCCCAGTATCAGAAAGTCATGCCTACCTATGTGGCCCGCCAGGAATGATAGATGCCACCATGGTAAAACTTGAAGAAGCCCATGTTGACTTAGACAACATCCATTACGATAAATTTTTAGACTCTAGGCAATTAGAGGGCTAAACAACAATACGCCCCTGCTAGTAGGACTATATAGAAACACTCTTGAGTCATTTGAGCGCTATCGTGGCGCTCAATTATTCACTGCTAACACGCTCAATGGTAACGCTTTTCAAAGTAAAACGAGCCTATGTTAAGTAATCTGATTATTACTAGACAGTGTTGAATAGGCATGCTGAGGCAATAAACAGAAGAAACCTAAGCTGAACTAGCCTTTTATTTACTGGTTCTTATCTCGCTTTAAAAAACTAACACACAGCGATAGCCCTATAAATAGTAAGAACCACCACCAACCACCTTGTACAAATGGTGTCGCACCTTTTAAAGGGGTTATTTCACCTGTTAAGGCAAATCGCTTAAACATAGGGGCCTGCTTAACGATTTGCCCCAACGGATCAACAATGGCTGTTATGCCTGTATTTGTTGAACGCAACAAGTAACGACCACTTTCAAGTGCTCGCATCCTTGCCATCTGAAAATGTTGATACGGCGCAATCGTATCGCCAAACCAGGTATCATTACTCACATTCACTAAATAAGCCGCTTCGGGAAGGCCATCAATCGATGTTTGCTGAAACACATCTTCATAGCAAATAGATGAAGCAAATGGGTAGCCAGCGCCTGTTAATAACAGCTGCTCTTTATTACCTGCCGAAAAGTCAGACAGAGGGATATTTAAAAAGCTTAACAGTATTGTCGAAAAAGGCTTCAAAGGCATGTATTCGCCCAATGGAACTAAATGTCGTTTTAAATAAAAGTTCTTCGGGTATCGAACACTATGTAAACCATTATAGTAATCGCTATTGCCCTCAGGCATTACCGGTAAACCTAATATGATATCCATTTGACGGTCGTCTGCTTCGCGCTTTAAAACGGGCATTAATGAGCGCTCTGCGTGATGAAAAAATGCAGGCACTGCCGTTTCCGGCCACACAATAAGGTCAGCATCAACTTGCTGTCTTGTCATGTCCAAATAAATACCGTTATTTATTTGTCGAAAAGACCTTAACCATTTAATTTCCTGCGGGATATTTCCCTGCAACAAAGCCACCTTTATTGGCTCACCTGCTGGTTTTGTCCAACTAAGTTCGCTCAAATAAAAACCAACCAGCCAAACAACAAATAATAAAACCGCTGATAAAGCACGGTAACTACTTTTTACTCCATAAAAACAGTATAAAAATACGCCCACCGACACCACAACAAACCAAGAAATGCCTAAGACGCCTATTATTGTTGCCCAGCCAGACAACCACGTATCAATTTGGCTAAACCCAAGCGACAACCACGGAAAGCCTGTGAACAAGACACCGCGCAGCACCTCCAGCCCAACCCATAAACTAGGAAACGCTAGCAAATAACGAATCGCACTATTTCGCTTGAAGAAGCGGTTCATTAAATAAGCAAATAGCGCCATATAAAGCGCAAGGATCGCCACCATGCCCAGCATAATAATAACGGCTAACCATAATGGAGCATGACCGAAATGATGAATACTAAAGTACACCCAATAAACACCGTGGCCAAAGTAGCCCCAACCAAATGAATACCCTATTAATGCAGCCTGCTTGGGTGTCAATGAACGTAAAAGAAGCAAAAATAACGCGAGTGACACTAACGCCATAAAAGGTAGATCGTAAGGTGCAAACGCTAAAGGAAGAAGCGCACCTGCTAGAAGAGCGAGTGAGTGAAGCTTAATCGACTTGAGTACCCCTACTTCCATTTTAAAATAATGGCTATGCTGTGGTGTCGGCTGAAGGGCTTAGTAGCGTCATTCGAAGCAAATGCACTCGACGATTATCGGCTCTTAATACTTCAAATAGAAAATCATCAATTTGTGTTTTTTCGCCATGATCAGGCACGTGGCCAAAACTTTTAACCACCATGCCGCCGACAGTATCCACATCATCGTCGGAATAAGTCGTACCAAAACGTTCATTAAAGTCATCTATTTCAGTCAACGCTTTAATATTATATTCACGTTCATTACGCTGAAGGATAAACGCCTCTTCTTCAAAGTCATGCTCATCTTCAATTTCACCCACTATCTGCTCAAGCACATCTTCAATCGTAATAAGACCCGCCACTGAACCGTACTCATCGATGACTATCGCCATGTGATTTCTATTCGCGCGAAACTCATGCAACATCACATTTAAGCGCTTACTCTCTGGCACAAAAATAGCTGGGCGCATCACATCTTTCACATCAAACTTTTGATCTTCACCAGCAATAACATAACTTAATAAATCTTTTGCTAATAAAATCCCTGCAACGTGTAAGGTTTCTTCATCTTGAACAGGGAATCGTGAATGGGCAGAGTCTGTCACCAGCGGGCAAATATCCTCTAATGCGGCGTCTCTAGGGATAAAAACAATCTGCGAACGCGGAATCATAATGTCTCGAACCTGCAATTCAGACACTTGCAACACGCCCTCAATCATTGCCAAAGCATCTTGACCTAATAAATCTCTTTTTTCGGCATCGCGCATTAATTGAACAAGGTCTTCACGATCTTTTGGCTCACCCATCAATGCTTGCCCAAGTCGCTCAATCCAAGAGCGGTTTTCAATTTTTTCGTTCTGCGGTTGATTCATATTATGTCTTAGCCCTCATACGGGTTGCGGATTCCAATGCTATCTAATAATTTTATTTCCAGTGCTTCCATCTGCTGCGCATCGTTCGAGTCGATATGATCGTAGCCTTGAAGATGTAAGCAACCATGTATCACCATGTGCGCCCAATGCGCCAATGCCGTTTTACCTTGTTCAGCGGCTTCGCTCAACACCACCGGCACACAAATAACTAAATCACCAAGTGGAAGGTTTGATAGCGCATCGACAGGTAAACCTTCAGGTCGTTCAAATGGAAAGCTCAACACGTTGGTTGGGCCGTTTTTTTGACGGTACGCTTGATTTAATGCCGCAGACTCTTCCTCATCTACCAGCCTAACAACAACGTCCGTATTTTTATGCTGCTCAGTCGCCAGTTCAACCCATTCAGTCACCACCTGCGTGTCGGGCAATTCAGAGCATTCTGTCGCTATTTGCACCTCAACCGTCATGACGTACTGTGCTTTTCGTAGGCAGAAACAATTTTCTGAACAATCGGGTGACGCACAACATCAGCACCTGAAAACTGAGTAAAACTAATGCCCGCAATATTTTTCAAAATCTTCGTTACTAACTTCAAACCAGACTCTGTATGACCGGGCAAATCTATTTGAGTAATATCACCCGTTACCACCACCGTAGAACCATAACCGATACGCGTTAAAAACATCTTTATTTGTTCCGGCGTTGTATTTTGCGCCTCATCCAAAATAATAAACGCTTCGTTAAGTGTTCTGCCACGCATAAAAGCAAGTGGCGCAATCTCAATAATCTTTTTCTCAATGAGCTTTTCTACTCGCTCAACACCCAACATCTCATATAAAGCATCATATAAAGGGCGCAGATAGGGGTTTATCTTTTCACTCAAATCGCCGGGTAAAAAACCTAAGCGTTCCCCAGCCTCAACAGCCGGTCTTGCCAAAATAATTCTTGCTACTTTTTCTGACTGCAAAGCCTCAACAGCACAGGCCACTGCAAGATACGTTTTACCTGTTCCCGCAGGTCCAATACCAAAAACAATGTCATTTTTAGGTATACTTTTAACATAAGCCTGCTGATTAGCACCACGCGGCTTAATAATTTTTTTTCGTGTGTGGATGACGGTAGAGTCATCATTTACCGGCTGCTCGATATCCATTTTATTTTCCTGCACTAATAGATGCACTTTTTCAGGTGTTAATTGATCGCTTTCTGTACTTTTATATAACGCTTTTAATGCCGTAATAGCGGAGCTTACATCTGCATCAGAACCACTGACACTAAACAGGTTACCGCGATTTTTTACCTCTACGTTTAAACGCCGTTCTAGCTGAATGATGTGCTCATTAAATTGACCACATAAACTTGCCAAGCGCTTGTTATTAGCCGGCTCTAAACTGATATCAATAGTTTTTTTTTGACTGCTCAACTTAAGGCACTCCGCACTTGTCTTCCATCTCCATTGCGGTTTCTTTGCTTTTACTAACCATTCGCCCTCTTAATGAATACGGCAGCGCCTCGGTAATCAATACATCAACAAACTGCCCTGCTAAACGCACAGGGCCGGCAAAATTCACCACCCGGTTATTTTCCGTTCGCCCGGTCATTTGTAAGGAATTTTTCTTAGATTCACCTTCTACTAACAAACGCTGAACAGTCCCCACCATATTGTTTGAAATATCCGCTGTTTGCTGAGTAATTATTTTTTGCAAGCGCTCTAAGCGTTGTTTCTTAACGCTCATATCAATATCATCGGCCATATCTGCTGCGGGTGTGCCCGGTCGAGCGCTAAAAATAAAGCTAAAAGAAAAATCAAAGCCAATTTCCTCAATCAACTTAATCGTCTCTTCAAACTCTTCATCGGTCTCTTGTGGGAAGCCAATAATAAAATCTGACGAAAAGCTGATATTTGGGCGAATCTTTTTAAGTCGCGCTAGCTTCTCAATGTACATATCAATTTCATGCCCACGCTTCATTCTTGCTAACACACTATTACTACCACTTTGTACCGGCAAATGAAGATGATCAACTAATTCTGGAATATCCTCATATGCCTGAATCAAGCTATCAGAAAATTCTTTCGGGTGTGAAGTGGTGTAACGGATACGATCTATCCCTTCAATCGCTGCGACATAATGAAGCAATAATGCGAAATCAGCCATTTCACCATCGGCCATTTCACCCCGATAAGCATTAACGTTTTGGCCTAGTAAATTAACTTCCCGAACACCTTGCGCTGCCAAGCTTGACACTTCAGCGATAACATCATCCAAAGGCCGGCTCACTTCTTCACCACGCGTATACGGCACAACACAAAACGTACAATATTTACTACAGCCTTCCATCACCGACACAAATGCCTTTGGCCCTTCCGCTCTTGGTTCAGGTAAGTTATCAAACTTTTCAATTTCCGGAAAAGAAATATCCATTACTAATTTCTTTTTCGTTTGCGCCTCTTTTAGCATCGCTGGCAAGCGATGCAATGTCTGAGGTCCAAACACCACGTCAACGTAAGGTGCCCGTCGCCGAATCACTTTGCCTTCTTGACTGGCAACACAGCCACCCACACCAATCAGCAAATCCGGGTTTTTTTCCTTGAGCGGACGCCAGCGACCGAGCTGATGAAACACTCGCTCCTGTGCTTTTTCACGAATCGAACAGGTATTAAGAAGCAACACATCGGCCTCTTTCTCATTCTCAGTTAGCTCTAAATCATGTGATTGAGCCAGTACATCCGCCATCTTTTCAGAATCATATTCATTCATCTGACAGCCATGTGTGCGTATAAATAGTTTTTTGGTCATATAAGCGGCATTTTATACCAAAAAACACCTTTTCATGACGCTTAAAGAAAAACTCGCTCACTAATTTTTTCTCTACCCCCAAACAGACCTATTTGACTCAACTTGGTCCGCCCGTTTTTTTTACCATCATGCCTTTCGAAGGGTTATAACCCCAGACAGCTACGGTCATAAATATCACAAACGCCGCTAAGGTATAAAGAAAGGCATAGCCATTAAACTGCCCATACATGGCAAAACGGAGCAGCTCAACGGCTTGAGAAAATGGGTTATAGCTCGCCAGTGTATGCAGTAACTCACTGGATTCTTTAATTTTCCATAAGGGGTACAACGCTGTAGACATAAAAAACATGGGAAAAATCACGAAATTCATCACCCCAGAAAAATTCTCTAATTGCTTGATAAATGAAGATAACAACATCCCCAATGCCCCTAGCATCAAACCTGCTAATACCAAGGCAGGAAATAAACTCAGATAGCCTAACCACGGCGCTTGAATGTCATAAAACCAAGCGACCAACAAAAATACATACGCTTGAAGAATCGACACAAACGTCCCTGCCATTAATTTACCCGTTAATAGAAACCAACGTGGCAGTGGGCTCACTAACAAGGTTTTCATGCTACCCATTTCACGGTCATACACCATTGATAATGAACTCTGCATGCCATTAAAAAGCTGAATCATGCCGATCAAACCTGCTGCAATATACACTTCGTATAATATGTACGTTTCATACGGTGGGATAATGGCTATCCCCAACGTTGAACGAAAACCTGCCGCAAATACAAACAACCACACTAGCGGCCTAACCAGTGCAGCAACAAATCGTTCACGCTGAAGCAAGAACCGCCACAATTCACGTTTTATAATGCCTTTTAATGCAATAGCCGCATGGCCCAGCTTCATCTTAATACCCCTTGCGTTAAGTGTTTAAATGCTTGAGAAATATCGTCTGTTGACTCGCCACCACAGACTTCATAAACCGAACCTTGCGCTTTGACCTCACCTTCGTGTAACACTATTAACTGATCGCTAGGGTATATTTCATCTATCAGATGCGTTGCCCATAGTACCGATAGCTTATCTTTTTCACATAAAGCATGAACATGCTCCACAATACCTTTACGGCTAGGCACGTCCAAACCAACCGTTGGTTCATCTAATAACAATAAGGATGGCTGATGTAGTAACGCTCTGGCAATTTCAACGCGTCGCCGATGTCCACCATTCAGCTGGCGAACTTTTTCATTCTTACGAGCTAGCATCCCTTGCCGGTCCAGCTCTTCTTCAATTCGGCGTGTCGCTTGTTTACGCCTCATACCCTGCAAAGAGGCATGATAATAAAGGTTTTGTAGAACACTTAAGTCCATATCTAACGTAGTCTGCTGGAAGACCACGCCTAAGTGCGCTAAGGCCTGGCAAGATTGACGCTTTACGTCGTAGCCTTTAATAAAAATCTCACCCTCGCGGCTGTTATATAGATGGGTAATTAATGAGAATAATGTTGATTTACCAGCACCATTTGGCCCCAATAAGACCGCACACTCACCTGCTTCAACCGCTAAATTAACATTGCTTAATGCTACTTTGTTGTCATACGCATAGCTCAGCTTCTCAACCAATAAAGACTGCGCCGCAGAACTGCTCATACTATGGTTTAGAAGGCTCAAGCCTCAGAGAACTCGCTGATGAACTTTCGCCTGATTCGTCTTTAACTGCAATACCCCAAGGGTAATGGCCGACACGTACCGACTTTGTTACCTTTAATTTATCCACATCAATAATCGAAATATCGTTACTCACCCCATTGGTTGTATAGAGGCGTTTCATATCGGGCGAAAAGGCCAAGTTCCAAACCCGCTGACCCACTAATAAATATTTTTTGACTGTCATCGTTTTAATATCAACCACCGCCACACGATTAGCTGGGCCAAGGGCCACAAAAAGCAACTCGTTATTTGGGTGCGCTAAAACACCCACCGGTTGAATAAGTTCATCATCAACACCGGCTATCTTAAAATGCAATTTTGCGCTGACTTGCTTGTTTGACACATCAATACGGGATAATGAACCAGCAATTTCCGAGCTTACAAACAGCCATTGACCATCAACAGAAAACTCTGCGGCTCTAGGCCGTGGGTCAACCAGTGTATTATCTTTAACGAGTTGATCTTGCGGATCAATCCAATGCACCATATTGGTTGTTTCTGAGGTATTTACAACCCATTGCCCATCTTGGGCTATCGCAATGCCTTCAGGTTCAACGCCTACGGCAATTTCTGCAATGGCTATTTTTTTCTGAAGGTCAATCACCGTTACTTTGTTATCGTCTTCATTTGACACATATAACCACAAGCCATTGGGATGAATTTTAAATAATTCAGGGTCATCACCTGATGGTAAATGACCAACCACTTTTAACGTTGTGGCATCCAAAATCTGAATCGTATCATCATCACTCGCCGCAACGTACAGGTGAGTTTGGTCTTTACTAAAGGCAATGCCACGAGGGCGCTGACCTAACGGTACCGTTTTCAAAAGCTTTCCGGTTTCACCATCAACAACGGCCAATGCATTGTCCTTCTCTAAGGTGATATACAGTGTGTCGGCAACACTTAGCGTTGAAAAAAACATCAACAAGATAACAACATATTTATTCATCTATCGGTTCCTTGATCTATTCTATTAAAGGCGGCATGTTGATTCTGGCTCATCATACCCCAAGGTATCTAAATAGGTACGGGGGTGTAAAAACTCTTTATGCGGTAACACCGAGACAGTAGCCCTAGGCATGGCTAATAAAATAGGCTGACGCAATTGCTGGTTCCATTGCCTAAACGTCAACTTGACACCTTTGAAACCTGCCAAGCTAAATTGATCGCTTAACATGAACTTTTTGACCTCCTCTACCTTCACACTATTGGTACGCGTGACTGCCTCTCCGATTGCTCTAACGGCTAACCATGACGAGTAATCAATGTCATTCATCCAACGACCTGCTTGTTTATAAAACCGGTTCTGCATTTGTACCGCACCCCATCGCTCATGTGTTCTATGCCAAGCACGGGGTACTAGACCTTGTGTTCCAATAACCGGCCTGGGTCGCCATGTATTCATCGTTAAATATTCACCAAACAAACCTTTTACATCAGCAACAAGCAACACATCGTAATCGGCCCCTTGGGTAAAAACTGGAATCTCTGCCTGCGCCGTCCGTCTAGCATCATGATCAAAATTCCACGTTTTTTCTTCAACCAGCTTCATCCCAAAACGCGCTGCCGAACGCTTAATAGCTTTTGTAAAACGACGGTCTTCCTGATCCGCTCCCTTCACTAAAAACCACTTCTTCCAACGTTTTTTAAGCATCAGTTGCGCGAGCGCATCGGCCTTCATTTCATCACTGGGAATAATATGGAACGTATTGAGGCTACAACTTTCATTTCTCAACTCGCCATCCGTTGAGGAAACATTAAACAGCAAAATATTGTTCGCCTTAGCAATAGCCGAGAGCTTCTTCAGTGAAGCGGTTTGTACATCCGCCACAACATATTGGTAACCGTCAGCTACTAACCGTTCAAATTCAGACACAACGCCTTCACCAAATGGGACATCAACACGCTTTAGTTCATAATGATGCCCTGTAAACATTCCCGTGGTATTGTTGTCTTTGGTTGCTAAAATAGCGCCTTGCACACCGGCGTCCGATAGAACAGGATCAAGATTCGATAAGGCAGGTGGGTGCGGCATTTTTTCGGTTAAAAAAGCCATATCGACAGCAAGACTATCTGCATAAACTAAGCTAGAAAAACAGGCCATTAAGCAAGCAAGATAACTAATGAAGCGCAGAATTAATGAAACATGTCTCATGAGCCTTACTGTAGTATTTTTTAATTAACTGATAATAACGTATGCCATGTAAAGGTAAACCCTTTCCGGTCATTTACTGAGAGCTGCTATTATTTGAATTAATAACCAGCCACGCATACATTTAGAGTATAAAATAATAGGCAAAAAAAAGGCGACCCATAAAGAGTCGCCAAAGAGGAGGAGAACATTATCACGTTGAACAACCTGAGAACAGGATTGCAGTAACAATGTGAGTTCATAATATATTGCTCCGCAGCATTTGTCAAGACCAATTCTAATCTTTACGTTAAAAAAACTAGCCTATTGAAATAGAACAAATGATTACATGACTTTTTTGGATCCAACCTAAGGACATAATGAATATTAAATACTCCACCGCAAACCCTGCTTTAGACGTTATCGAACGTCATCCAAAAACGGCCACACGCCGCCCTATCTTATTTATTCATGGCGCAAATATGTCTGCTTGGTGCTGGGATGAGTACTTTATGCCTTTTTTTTCCGACCTAGGCCACCCTACCTACGCTGTTAACTTACGGGGGCATGGAAAAAGTGAAGGAAGCGCGATGCTTGCCTCAAACAGTATTGCTGATTATGTTAATGATCTACAACGTGTCATTGATGGAATTGGAGAGCCACCGATCCTCATTGGTCACTCACTGGGTGGGCTTATCATCCAAAAGTTTATTGAGAAAAAAACCGTTCCCGCCTGTGTTCTCATGGCGAGCGTCCCCGTTGATGGCCTAATACCGTCTATTGTGGACTTAGCATTAAACCCCACTTTTTATATGCAAATGAACCTGAGCGAGCTGGTAGGCACTTGGTTCTCACCGGTCGATGTGACTCGTAAATCTGTATTTTCTGGGCATGTCAGTGATGACGTTGTTATTCGTTACTGCGCAGAAATGCAGCAAGGGTCTCCGAAAGCACTACTGGATACATTATGGCTAGGGTTACCGACCTATAAAAACCCATTTGATATTCCGATGTTGGCACTCAGCGCTGATGAGGACACCTTTTTTAGGCCTGCGCATATTAGAAAAACGGCATTAGCATATAAAGCAGATTATATCAATATGAAAAAAACAGGGCATACCATGATGATCGATGTGCACTGGCGCGAAAGCGCAGAGGCCATTAACCATTGGTTAGAAAAACAAAAGTTATCCATCCTCTAACGGACAACAATAATAAGGCCAACTAAGCGGCCTGACTATTGTCAGCTAGCATCAGTTTATTATCAGCCTTGCTTTGCTCTTTTCAATCAGCGTGTGAAGCTCTTTCAAGATAACAGACAGTTGTTCAATTTCCATTTCATTCTCTGCTTGGATCACAGACACTAAATGTAAATATCGCTCAATGTCAACTTGATTTTGCTCACACCAATGCTCCACCCGGCTTTGTACCGTTTGTTTTTTCGCCGAATACCTGAAAAGTAACGATAACAAAGCGCGAACTTCTACGTGCAAATCATCCCGTAAAGCCGAACGCGCGAGTGATTGCCAATAGTTTTTACGTGGTAGCTGGCTTACTCTTTCGTACAGCCAGTTCAACTTAAGCTCACCAATCATTGAGAAATAAACGGCTATCACATCATTCTTTTTAGCTTTCACAACGCCATGAATAGCGATAATATCTAAACAGCTAGACTCTAATTCTAAACCACTCATTTTAAGCGCTAAAGATTCAGTTACACCGGCTGCTTGATACTCTGCTTGACGGTTTTTAACACGCTCTTGGTCTGCAGTCGGCGCAAAACTTAACATCTCTTTACTCATAGAAACAATACTCGTAGAAAACTCGCTAACGATTTCGTCTATAGAGCTCATATGTGAACGATTACTGTGCAACCAAAACATGGTCCGCTCAACCAGCTTACGCACTTTCATTAACATCTCTATTTGAATATCTGTCGACACTACATTATCTAGAGCCTCAAGCGCCCCCCAAATAGCATTGACATTAAAAATCTCACAAGCGATTTTATAATTACGCACCACTTCTTCAATGCTCGCCCCAGCCTCATCCATCATACGAAATGCAAATGATGGCCCTAAGCGGTTCACCATACTATTAACAATTTGATTGATGATAATTTCATCGCGTAGCCGGTGATCTTCAATACAAGACACAAATTTATGATTTAAATTTGAGGGAAAATAATCCAGCAAATCTTGCTTAAAACCTTTATCTTGAATAACCGAAGAGCCCTGCATCAAGTCTTTTAATAACAGCTTCCCATAGGCAAAAAGGACGGCCAATTCAGAACGGTATAAACCTTCACCTTTAGCCTTTCGTTCATCTATCTCTTCTTGATTAGGCAAAAACTCAACTGACCTGTCTAGTCGGCCTTCTTGGGCAAGTCGGTTAATCAAACGGGCATGCACTTCCAACATATCCGACGCCTGGCTTTCCACCATCGTAATAGCCTGAGTTTGCAGGTAATTATTACGAAGCACCAACTCACCCACTTCATCGGTCATTTTAGCCAGCAAAACATTACGTTGCTTAGCGGTCATATCACCTTGCTCAACGACCTTGTTGACTAAAATCTTGATATTCACTTCATGGTCTGAACAGTCCACGCCTGCGGCATTATCAATAGCATCTGTATTAATCCGCCCTGTTGCAGCGTATTCAATCCTGCCCAATTGAGTCAACCCTAAATTACCGCCCTCACCCATTACTTTGCAGCGAAGGTCTGCCCCATTAACCCTCAGCGAGTCATTGGCTCGGTCACCAACATCTGCATTGCTTTCAGCCTTTGATTTTACATACGTTCCAATGCCGCCATTCCAAAGCAAATCAACAGGCGCTTTTAACATCGCCTGAATCAACTCATTGGGCGTAAGGGTCTTATCCTTAATATCTAAAATTTTCTGAACTTGCGGTGTTAATGTAATAGATTTATCAGCTCTTGAAAAAACACCGCCACCTTTTGAAATCAGTTTTTCCTCATAATCAGCCCACGTTGAACGGGGTAGATTAAATAGCCGTTCGCGCTCTTTAAATGAAATATCGGTATCCGGCTCGGGGTCTAGGAAAATATGCAGATGGTTAAAAGCACCCACAAGGCGAATTTTTTCAGATAACAACATTCCATTGCCAAATACATCGCCTCCCATATCCCCAATGCCAACCACCTCAAAAGGCGTGGTTTGAATATCAACATCCATTTCTCTGAAGTGCCGCTTAACCGATTCCCATGCGCCTTTGGCGGTAATGCCCATTTTTTTATGGTCATAACCAACCGACCCACCCGATGCAAACGCATCACCTAGCCAAAAACCATGCGCGATGGCTATATCATTAGCTATGTCGGAAAAAGTTGCTGTTCCCTTATCGGCGGCAACAACTAGGTACGGATCATCATCGTCGTATCGAACAACATCCTTCGGCGCTATCACTTCCTCGCCTTTCAAATTATCGGTAATATCTAATAAAGCGCCAATAAAAATACTGTAACAGGCCACCACCTCTTGCATCATCTCATCGCGTGACAAACCATCGAGCGACCGCTTTACTATAAAGCCGCCTTTTGCTCCCGTTGGAACAATCACCGCATTTTTTGACATTTGCGCTTTCATTAAGCCCAAAATTTCCGTTCTAAAATCTTCTTTTCGATCTGACCAACGTAAACCACCCCGTGCAACTGAGCCACCTCTTAAATGCACACCTTCCACACGCGGCGAGTAAACAAAAATTTCAAATTTAGGGCGCGGCGAGGGAAGATCAGTAATACTCTCGGGGTTAAGTTTAAACGTAAGGTAAGGCACACCTGCCTCATCAACACTCAACTGATAGTAATTAGTTCGTAGTGTGGATTGAATCAAATTCAAATAGCGGCGTAAAATTCGGTCTTCATCTAACGAAACAACCTTTTCAATTTCAGCGCTTATTTCTATCTCTTGCTGCTCAACCTTTGCTGTTTTAGCTTTAATAGATGGGTCAAATTTAAGGTCAAACAAGTGGACTAATTGCCCTGCGACAATAGGGTTGTCTTGCAGAGTTTTTTCTACATAGGCTTGACTGAAGGTTAACCCCGCTTGGCGTAAATAAAAATAATATGCCCGCAACAGCATAATTTTTTTCCAGTCAAGGTTAGCTTTAATAACGAGTTGATTAAAACCATCATTCTCAACATGCCCTTCCCATACTTTTTCAAAAACGGACTGGAAATTTTCTTTAATATCTTCTACTTCCGGCAAATCTGCGTTATAGACCAAGCCAAAGTCATGAATCCAATACGTTAACGCTGACCGTGCGTCAGATATTTCAAAGGGGTGCTCATCAAAAACAGTCACTCCCATGTTTTCTAAAACAGGTAGTGTTTGTGACAAGGGAGCAGGCACATTCTTATTGATTAACTTAAATTGCAAGCCCTTGCCATGTGACTCAAGAGGCTGATACAAAGACATCTCGATACATTGCTTTGTACTGGCCTTCAACCGCTCTGATTTTTCTATATCAGCTACTGCAAATCTAGCAGGGTAATTATCCTTATAAGCTGCTGTAAAACCCTCCCCATAACGACTGTATAGTTCCATTCCTACGGTTTCACCATACTGATGAATTAACGCCGATGACAAATCATCTTTCCAGTCCCTAAGAATTTCTATTATTTCATTTTCAACCTCACCAGTATCAAACACACCCTTCCAATCGCTACGGGTATGCACCATAAAGTGAACACGTGCAAAAATAGATTCACTAAACTGAACATTAAAATCAACATTATCTGTCTGCAGCTTATTTTTAATAACCTGCTCCATCTTCTTCCTAACACCTGTGTTATAGCGATCCCTTGGCACGTATACGAGCATAGAAACAAACTGTCCATAGGTATCACTTCTTGCGAAAAGACGAATACGTTGGCGCTCTCTTAATTTCAGCACCCCCAAGGCTAAAACCAAAATCTCATCAGCATTCGAATGAAATAACTCATCACGCGGTAAGCCCTCCAATACATTCATCAACGATTTACCGCTATGACTGTTTTCTTTGAAGTTCGACTTAGCAAAAACCTTACTTATTTTTTTACGAATCAGTGGCAATTCACTTATCCGAGCGAGATAAGCTGACGATGTATACAGACCTAAAAAGCGATACTCGCCAATCACTTCACCTTTGGCATTGAATTTTTTTACGCCAACATAATCCATATAAGCTGAGCGATGAATAATCGATTCTGTCGTTGCTTTCGTCACAATTAATGGACATGGTTCACTCATAAAGCCACAGGCTGAATCAGTCATCGGTATCACATCAACGTGCGGAATAGTCGCCAATTCATCTCTTAAAATACCGTGTCCTGAGCCTTCTATAATTTTAAAGCCATCAGACTCCTTGCCTTTAACTAACTCATATTCACGACAACCAAGAAACAAAAAATTCTCATCAGCAAGCCAATTCAAAAATGCTATTGTTTCGTCAATATCTTGGTTTTTATCTTTTGGTGGATGCTCTTTCAGTGTAGCAACGGAGGCCTGTAACTTAGTTACACACACCCTCCAGTCCTCTGTTACTGCTGCATTGTAGTTCAGTACTTTCGTTATTTGATCTGATAATAATTCAAGCGCTACTCCATCATCAGGCTGGCGGTCGACTTCTAAACGAATCAATGCCTCATTGGTTGCGTGACCTTTACCTTTTGACTGTTGCCGAATCCCGTTTTCATCTCGCACGATGCTGATAACTGGGTGAACGATCAGGTGACACGTTAACCCATTCTCATTCAAGTTCATTGTTAACGAACTCAACAGAAAAGACCTATCCGCCGTTACTATTTCTATAACGCTATAAGGTGACTCCCACCCATGTGTTTCAAAGTTAGGGTTATAGACATTAACCTTAGACTCTTTAACCTGTCTCGACTGAGCTAAATTCCAGTGCGCGATAGCCGCACCATAAAGGTCTTCTAGCTCCCTTTCAAAAAGGTCTTCCCATGCAACATCATGATAATATTCTTGGATAAATGCATTGATCATTGACGCTTCGGTTTTCTCAAAGCGGTTATTAATGATTTTTTCTAGCTGGGTAAAAATTTGTTCTTTTTCTTTTGATTCAACCGACATTGAAAATCTCCATGTTTATCTATTCAAATAGTATAGGAGATATTCTTCACTTTGTTCACGCCACCTGAAAAAGGCCTGTGTAAACATGCGCATTCAGATTAGCAACCACAAAGGTGACGTTTTTCATGAGTTTTCCTAAACATAAAGCTCGCAACCAAGATACATCAACGAAATGATCACTTTCACTTGTCATATTTCAAGCAACACGCGTTAGTTACCAACTAGAGGGCAAAAACATCATTATTTAAAGTGAGACAAAATTCTTAGATAGACGACTAAGCAATCAGCAAGTATTTGGGCTTAACCTCAGTTAGCCTTTCCCTGTTTCTTAATAAAATTTTCTAGCAATTGTAAATTGGCTTGCTCAAGCCCTATGAATTTCAAATTAAAGCTATATGCATTTTCAGCTAAACGATAATTATTTTGAATACCACAAGTAACCATTATGGTTGTATCGTCTAAAGTCAGCCGCACAGATAAACGTAAAGAAGGCTCATGGTTTAATTGGTAACCCATCGGCACCATCTCTTGCGCTGTTATTCGATCGCAAGTCATGCCTAATCCACCCATGGAAATATTCTCAGCACACGCTTGTAACTTGAGTCGACTCGTTGTTTCTAGTTCAATCTCTTGCTGATAGTGAACCCGTAGGTATTTACGTTCGTATACTTGCATAGTGTATCTTTCAGCTCGTCAAAGAATTTGTTATATAAGCGAAGCATTAACATCTACCACAACTCTACCACGAATCACGAGCACTACAACCTCATCAACCAGTACTGGCACATTAGACATAGACTCCACCTGGCTTATATTATTGTCTTTCACCTTTTAAAATTTTACTCATTGTACACTCGCCTTCAAGCGGGGTAACCTTCATCATAATAAAGTCGCTCTCTACAAACCCTTTATAAAATCAGGCTTTTCACTTGCTCACTAGACACCTCAACGTTACCATTAATTTTTCAACCTAAACCGTTACTAACGTGAAAGCACACCTCTTATTCATTCTTGCGCTAAGCTTCACCTTGAATTTCTCTGCTCATGCAAGTGGTCCCTTACGGCTTGCCACCACAACGAGTACTGAAAATTCTGGCCTGTTAGCTGAACTCTTACCCGCTTTTACGAAAAAAACCGGCATAAAGGTGGATGTTATCGCTGTCGGAACAGGCAAAGCACTTCAACTTGCTAGACATGGTGATACTGATATCGTAATGGTCCACGCCAGACAAGCCGAAGATATTTTTATTGCTGAAGGCTTCGGTGTTAATCGACGCGATGTGATGGAAAATGATTTTATTATTGTTGGCCCAGCTGACGATCCTGCTAATATCCAATCTGATAAAAAAACGCTCATCGCTCTTAAAAGAATTGCCGACAAAAAGGCCTCCTTTATTTCTCGTGGCGACCATTCTGGTACCTATAAAAAAGAGCGCGCTATTTGGAAGCATGCTGAAATAAGCCCTCTTGGCAACTGGTATAAAGAGGCAGGACAAGGCATGGGCAAGGTGTTATTAATGGCCAATGAGTTAGGCGCCTATACCTTAACTGACAGAGGCACTTGGCTCGCCTATAAAGATAGGCTGTCACTCAAGGTGCTTAATGAGGGTGGTGTTTTATTAAAAAACCCCTATGGCATTATTGCCGTTAATCCTGCGCTGCATAAAGACATTCAGTACTTAAAAGCGATGTCACTGATCGCTTGGATAACATCACCTCAGGGACAACAATTGATTGATGCGTTTCAAAAAAATGGGCAACGACTATTTTATCCAACCGCCATTCAGGATGTGATAGCCGATGAATGACCTTAGTCAGGCCAGCCTTAATGCTTTTCAGTTATTACTCAGTGGGAATGATGATCTCTGGGAAGTGATATCATTATCATTTGGTGTATCATTTTCAGCCATATTAATAGCCACTCCCTTTGCGCTAGTTATTGCATTTATTCTCGCTTTTTTCCAGTTTCCTTTTCGCCGGACACTCATTTCTCTGTTCAACACCTTTATGTCAGTTCCTGCCGTTATTATCGGTTTAACCTTATATCTCATCTTATCGCGCAGTGGCCCACTGGGCGATTTAAGGCTTTTATTTACTAGCAAAGCGATGGTTATTGGCCAAATAATGCTGAGTTTCCCTTTACTGGTTGCCATGGCTCATGCTTCTTTTCAAGCCGCTGATCGACGTGCTTGGGAAACGGCTATTACCCTAGGCGCGGCGCCATCAAGAGCCTTTTTCACCCTAATGTACGAAGTTCGCTTTGGTTTAATAGCCGCCATCGTTGCCGGTTTTGGTCGTGTGGTGGCTGAAATTGGCTGCTCTATGATGGTGGGCGGAAACATCCTTCATTCAACACGTAACATTCCCACCGCCATCGCCTTAGAAACGAGTAAAGGCGAGTTTGCACAAGGCATTGCCTTAGGCATGGTTTTGCTCGTGCTATCGTTAAGTTTAAATGCGGGTGTTTCCATTTTTCAAGGCAAAGGCGAATTACAAGCATGAGTAGCTTAATTGACTATAAAAATATCAGTATTTTTTTATCAGGGCATTCAGTTTTAAATATTGACCATCTTGCGGTACCAGCCCACCAGTGCACTTTATTAACAGGCAAAAATGGCTCAGGCAAAACCACTTTATTAAAAATAATGAGTGGCTTATTAAAGCCTAATTCGTGCACGGTTCATTACCAAGGTTTAGACCTACGTTGGAAACAGGCAAAACCGTATATTCAAAAAGATATTATCTATTTACACCAGCAACCTTATTTATTTGATGCCAGCGTTGCCGACAATATAGCCTATGGCCTCTACCGAGCAGGTGAAAGCAAATCGGCTGCCCACCATAAAGTGATGCAAGCACTGGACTGGGCCAACCTGACACATCTTGCACACCGCTCAGCAAAACAATTATCTGGGGGGGAGAAGCAACGGGTTGCAGTCACACGCGCGCGCATTTTATCCCCTCGATTACTGTTACTCGATGAACCAACCGCTAGCATGGATAGCGATGCTAAACAGCAAACAAGCTTACTCTTACAACGGTTAAAATCCGAAGGTGTTAGCATTATGCTCAGCAGCCATGAAACACATACCATTGAACATATCGCCGACCGCCATTTGCATATAGAAAATGGTCGTATAAAGCTTATGAAGCAAACAACCACCTCAAACAAAGTTACTTCATTAAACACCATCAAGAACACTCCATAAGATGAATACTATAAACACCCAAAGCAGTTGTGCAGACGATAATGAGCAAGGCACACTCAGCGTAGAACATGCTTTACAAAACATGTTAGCAGACATCTCCGAGCAACCGGCTAGTGAACAAATCCATTTAACCGATGCGGTTGACCGAATATTAGCCAACTCTATTACTTCACCCATTAACGTCCCTTCACACCGTAATTCAGCCGTGGATGGCTACGCTATATTCCAAGCTGACTTGCCGGCAAACGGCGACATTGCAATACTAAAGAGTGTTGGCCAAGTTGTCGCAGGCCACCCCTATGAAGGAGAGATACAACAAGGTCAGTGCATTCAAATAATGACTGGCGCACAAATGCCGCTCTTGACCGACACCGTCATCATGCAAGAACACGTTGAAGTGCATGGCAACAGCATTCATATTGATGATCGCCATAAGCCAGGCCAAAATGTTCGTCAGGCTGGTGAAGATATTCAACAAGGTCAAACTGTCTTACAGGCAGGTATTAAGTTAACGCCACCACAAATTGGTTTAATTGCTTCGCTAGGGATACCAGAGGTTTACGTTAAAACGCCCTTAGTTGCTGCTGTTTTTTCAACCGGCGACGAAGTACTAAATATTGGTGAAACCCCTCGTAAAGGCTGCATTTACGACAGTAATCGTTACAGTTTAATAGCCGCCCTTAAAAAAATTGGTTGCAAGGTTCTTGACATGGGCATTATTGCTGATGACCCTGAAAAATTGCGCGATGCATTCGAACTGGCTTCTAAGCATTCACATGTTATTTTTACCTCTGGCGGTGTATCTGTTGGTGAGGCTGACTACACCAAACAAGTTCTCTCAGAAACGGGTGCTATCAATTTCTGGAAAGTTGCGATGAAACCAGGCCGGCCTGTCGCTTTTGGCAAAATAGGTGATTCGACCTTCTTTGGTTTACCCGGAAATCCAGTTGCCGTCATGGTCACCTTTTATCAATTTGCCTTGCCTTGCTTACAAAAAATGATGGGCTTAACATCCCCATTAATAGCACCCATTATTGACGCTAAATGTACACGTTCAATTCGCAAAATTGCAGGTCGTACCGAGTTTCAGCGTGGCATCCTATCGAAAGGAGACAGGGGTGAATGGGAGGTTTGTACTACAGGCCAACAAGGTTCTGGCATTTTACGCTCCATGAGTGATGCCAATGCATTTATTATTCTCGAACATAATCGCTCATCTATTTCTGAGGGAGAGTCGGTTTCTGTCCAACCCTTTTCATCGCTCTTTTAATCGCCAGCAAACAAAATACCAGCCACACTTGGTTGCAATAGCTTATCGCTCTTTGATTAGTAATTGACTTGGGTGAATGACATTAAGAGACCAAAATTTACCCCACTTTCTTGGCCACCCGCGAACTTCAATATGTTTCCCTCGATAATAAGTAACCGCTGGAAAATACTGCCTATTTTTTTTACTAATCCAAATATACACATCATCATTCAACCAAAGTTTAGTTCCTTTCTTTAAAACACTGATCTTTTCAACTTTTGAAGAGAAACGCCCCCATTTTTTTAATCGTTCCTCAGATATTCGAGTCGCAGACTTAAGCTGATAATCCTTTGCCGACCAAACCCCTTTTCTGGCACTTTCAGCCTTAGTTTGAGCCTCGACTAATCGTCGACTATACTTAAGATTTGGCGGATGTATATTTAAAAATGCCTGGCCGTGCTGGAGTAACTCCCCGTTAATATGCTCTCCACTTTTTAAAAAAACATGAGCTAAGGTGCGCCCATAATGATCTTTATCCTCGGCATCTTTTTCAATAACAACAGACTTATTCAGCACCCGTGTTTTTAAAAACTTCTTCGCCGCCAAGGCACCTGCATCATTCAGCGCACCTTTATACCCCAGTTCCGGGGCATTAATGCCCAATAGCCGAACCTTTTCTCCGTTCAACAACACGATAGTATCGCCATCAATCACTCTAACTACTTTGCTTAATGAATTGGCACCGGCAGTAAAACAGCCTCCTACAACAAATACTAACGTCGCTATTAAGACGCCACATTGAAGTCTTCTTCTAACCACCACTTTTCTAAGTAATTGTTTTTTAATTCGATCAATCAACATATCTCGGCGCCCATTAGCTTATAATTAAGATTGTTATAGAATCATCCATACGATTTTATTAAATACAATAATAACAGGTAGATTTACGTTGTACTTACGCATACAAGACAGACTTAAAAAACTGATCAACACCCAACAAAGCAGTTCACTTTGTGGTGGTTTAAAAGGCATTGAAAAAGAAAGTTTACGCGTAACTCCGCAAGGTAAAATTGCGCAAACCCAACACCCGAAGGCACTCGGCTCAGCGCTTACAAACCCCTACATTACCACTGATTACTCAGAGGCACTGTTGGAGTTTATTACACCGCCTTTTAAGCAAACTGTTGATGCGCTAAACTTTATGGAAACCATTCATTCATTTACCTACCAGCACTTAGGTAACGAAATGCTATGGGGGACCAGCATGCCATGTATTGTCGATGGTGACATGAGCATTCCAATCGCTAATTACGGCCATTCCAATAGCGGCCAAATGAAGCACATCTACCGCATTGGTTTATGGCATCGGTATGGTCGCAGTATGCAAGCTATTGCCGGCATACACTTTAATTATTCTTTGCCAGAAAAATTTTGGCCTATCTATCAATCGATAGAACAAGATACACAAAGCGAGCAAGATTTCATTTCACAGTCCTATATGGATATGACTCGTAACTTACATCGCTATGGCTGGTTAATTCTCTATCTATTTGGGGCCTCACCTGCCATCTGCAAGTCGTTTGTTAAAGGTCAGGAACACTGTTTCGATGAGTTTGATGCTGGCACGCTTTATAAGCCTTACTGCACATCACTTCGGATGAGTGATATTGGTTATAAAAATGATAGTCAATCGGATATCAATATTTCATATAACAACTTAGATGACTATGTCAGTCGTCTTCTCGCTGCAACTCAGATACCTTTTCCTGAATACGAGGCACTTGGTGTTAAAGATGAAAACGGCGAGTATAAACAGCTTAACGCCAATATTTTACAGATTGAAAATGAGTACTACAGCAATGTTCGCCCTAAACAGATAACCAAGCCTGGTGAGCGCCCCAGTGAAGCATTAAAGAAAAGAGGTATCCGATATGTTGAATTACGATCAGTCGACCTAAACCCGTTTGATCCAGTAGGCATGAGCGAGCAACAATTACATTTTCTAGAAGCCTTCATGATTTTTTGCCTGCTAGCAGATAGCCCGCCCCTATCCGTTGATGATAAATCCAGTGTTGATAAAAACCTAACCCTAGTGGCTACAGAAGGGCGTAAACCAAACTTACAACTCAGCCGTCAAAATGACTCTATCAGCTTGAAAAGCTGGGGCTTAGAAATATGCAGTGAAATGACTGAGCTTTGTAACATTTTGGATGCTGATGACCTAACAAAACCTTACACAGCCTCCTTAGCTCATCAAATTGATAAGTTAAACGATGTCGAGCTTACCCCTTCAGCTAGGGTATTGAATTCAATGATAGATCAGCAACTCCCTTTCTTTAAATTTGCCATGCATCAAGCAAATAAACACCACGAATACTTCAACCAGCAGACACTGACGGACGAACAGCTTAGCCGCTTAGAACAGGCAAGCCTTGATTCAATAAAAGAACAACAACATATTGAAAATAGCGACACGTTGACACTTGAGCAGTTTTTAGCAGAGTACTTTTCTCAGGATTAGCGAATCATCTGTCTAATTGATAAGCATTTCAGATCACGTTTAAACACCATTGCTTCTATTGATATCGCAATTTAGAATTTTTGAATCTAATTATGTTTGTTACACTCTTTTTCAAATTAAATTAGATGACAAACATGATCAATCAAACACTTCAGCAGCAGCTTGAAAATAAACAACCGCGTGAAATACTTAAAACCATCTATTCTAGTGTTAATAACCTAGCTATTTCATTTAGTGGCGCTGAGGATGTTGTGCTCATCGATATGGCATGTAAACTCGGTTTAAAACCCAATGTATTCACCCTGGATACAGGGCGTCTTCACCCAGAAACTTATCAGTTTATTGAAGCAGTTATGCAGCATTATCAGGTCAAGATAACCGTGTTATCCCCCAACCAAATCGCCTTGCAGAATCTTACAACTGAAAAAGGTTTGTACAGTTTTTACCAAGATGGTCATAAAGAATGTTGCGGCATCAGGAAGGTAGAACCATTAAAACAACATTTAGCGACCCTATCTGGTTGGATAACTGGGCAACGTAGGGATCAAAGTAAAGCGACTCGGGACAGTCTGCCGATCGTAGAAATTGATTCCTCATTTAGCGGCAAAGATAGCGAACTGTTGAAATTTAATCCGTTATGTCACTGGACATCTGAACAGGTCTGGTCATATATCCGCGCACTAGAAGTTCCTTTTAATCCTCTACATAATAAAGGCTTTGTCAGCATAGGCTGTGAACCTTGTACTCGGCCAACATTGCCACACCAAGACCCAAGAGAAGGTCGTTGGTGGTGGGAAGAAGCTGAAAGTAAGGAATGCGGGCTTCACTCAAGTTTAAGCAAACCGAGTTAATCTAAACATTAATAATGTGGCAAATTGATATCATCAAATAGTGAATTAATAGCCGTTTGTTCTTTTAACTCCATCGCTTTATTAATTATTTCACTGCTTAAATGAGGTGCAAATAATTTAATAAAATCATACATATAACCACGTAAAAATGTATCTTTTCGGATGCCTATCTTGGTAATGCTTTTACCAAATAAATGGCCCGCATCGATAGCGACCAAGTCTTGATCAATATTTTTGTCATACGCCATACGGGCAACGATACCCACCCCCAAACCGAGTCGGACATAAGTCTTAATAACGTCGGCATCAACAGCTGTAAGCGCAACATCAGGGTTTAGGCTTTCTTCTCTAAATGCATCATCAAGCTTTGAACGCCCAGTAAAGCCAAACACATAAGTAATCAATGGGTAACGCGCAACATCATTCAAAGACAAACTAGACAACTTGCTCAGTTCGTGACCTTTAGGAACCAAAATACACCGATCCCAGGAATAACAAGGTAGCATGATTAAATTATCAAATAGTTCAATTGCCTCAGTCGCAATAGCGATATCAACTTTACCTTGCGCAACCATTTCCGAAATCTGGATCGGAGTGCCCTGTTGAATATCCAGACTAACATTCGGCTTAGCTTGCATAAACTCTTTAATAATTGGTGGCAGTGCATAACGTGCTTGGGTATGAGTCGTTGCAATGGATAATGAGCCTTTACTTTCATCACGATATTCTTTTGCAATGTTTTTTATATTTTCTGCTTGCATTAACATTTGACCCGCAATGGCAATTATTTTTTCACCAGCAGGCGTCATATCAGTAAGGTGTTTACCGTTTCGTGTGAAGATTGGAATACCCAATTCATCTTCTAAAATACGAATCTGTTTACTTATTCCTGGTTGAGATGTATAAATATTCTCAGCAGTAGCTGATACATTTAAATTGTTTTTTGAAACTTCCCATATGTACCGTAGTTGCTGTAATTTCATAGACCCTTATCTTATTTTGTTATAAATATAGAAATATATATTACTTTTCATTATAAGGAAAAAAGATTACATTACAATCATTCTCCTTAATGTGGTTTCTCCATTGGATCTTTTATACATATTAGCAGGTGCAGCAGTAGGCTTCATAATTGGTCTAACTGGGGTCGGCGGTGGCTCACTTATGACACCATTACTAGTACTTGGGTTCAATGTACAACCAGCCATAGCCGTTGGCACTGATTTACTATATGCCGCTATAACTAAAGCAAGTGGCGTATGGTCTCATCAAAAACTTAAAAATATTAACTGGCAAATAGTTAAGAACCTAAGCCTAGGCAGTATTCCCGGATCAATCATCTGTATATATGTGATAAAAAGGTTTGAAATATCAGGCGAAGTATTCGAACACCTCATCTCAATAACTTTAGGTTTCATGCTAATTTTAACCTCTGTTGTCATTCTATTTAAAGAAACCATTAGCAATCGTTTTAAAAAACCAGCAGGTTACAACCCAAGCCCTCTCGTTATCATCAGTCTAGGTGTCATACTAGGTGTGTTAGTGACTCTTTCATCAGTAGGCGCTGGAGCCATTGGAGGTGCGATATTGCTTCTCCTCTACCCATCACTTAGAACAAGAACTATCGTAGGAACTGACATAGCTCACGCCGTCCCATTAACTGCAGTCGCGGGGCTCGGACATTTACAGTTGGGGAATATTGATTTGTCTTTACTGGTTAGTTTAATCATCGGGTCACTGCCTGCTATTTACTTCGGGACCATCGTCGGAGAAAAAATTCCAGAGAAGACATTAAAATATATCGTAGCCACTATTTTATTTGTAATTGGCATCAAATTTGCCATCTAAAGAAAAACATTATCCAATTAAATCTATGATCCATACTGTGGATGCTTATAGAAATTGCTTATAATACAAACAGTAAATTAATCAACAAGGAATATAAAAATGACATTTGTAGTAACCGAAGCTTGTATCAAATGTAAATACACAGATTGCGTAGACGTTTGCCCGGTAGATTGCTTCCATGAAGGACCCAATTTTTTAGTAATTGATCCAGATGAATGCATTGATTGTACGTTGTGCGAACCAGAGTGCCCTGTTGAAGCAATATATTCAGAAGACGAACTACCAGAAGGACAGGAAGGCTTTATTCAACTAAATGCCGAACTATCACTTGAGTGGCCAGTTATTACAGATGTTAAAGACGCTCCTGAAGACGCAGATGAGTGGGCCAAAAAAGATAATAAGATAGATTATTTAGAGCGTTGATAATCTAAACAATTAAGCATAAAAAAACCGGGTTTAACCCGGTTTTTTTATGCTTAAATAAGAAATTATTCGTCTGCTGTTGCTTCAGTCTGACGATCGACAAGCTCAACAATAGCCATTGGCGCCGCATCACCTGTTCTAAAACCACATTTAAGTATACGAAGATAACCACCAGGGCGATCTTTATACTGAGGTGCGATATCGTTAAATAGCTTAGTAACACTATCACGATCTCTTAAACGAGCAAAAATAAGACGTCTCTTGGCGACTGAATCAATTTTTGAAGCTGTAATAAGAGGCTCAACAAAACGACGTAATTCCTTTGCCTTAGGTAGTGTAGTACGAATTACTTCGTGTCCAATTAATGAATTTGCCATATTTTTAAACATGGCTTTACGATGACTGCTATTACGATTTAGCTGTCTTCCTGATTTACGATGACGCATAGTTAAATCCTTAAATTAAATTGAAGATACAGCTCTATCACTAGTAATTAAACTAGATGGAGGCCAATTTTCAAGACGAATACCTAAAGACATACCTTTTGAAGCAAGTACATCTTTAATTTCTGTTAATGACTTTTTACCAAGGTTAGGTGCTTTAAGTAGCTCAACCTCAGTACGTTGAATTAAGTCACCTATATAAAATATTTGCTCAGCTTTTAAACAATTAGCTGAACGTACTGTTAACTCAAGATCATCAACAGGACGTAAAAGAATCGGATCAAACTCAGGTTCTTTTGGCTCTTCTGGAACATCAACAATGTCTTTAAGGTCAACAAACACTGCAATATGGTGATGTAGAATTGTTGCTGCAGCTCTAATAGTCTCTTCGGGGTCAATGGTACCGTTAGTTTCAAGCTCAATAATGAGTTTGTCTAAGTTAGTACGTTGCTCAACACGAGCTGTGTCAACATTGTAAGAAATACGTTTAATTGGGCTAAATGATGCATCTAATAACAAGGTTCCAATCGGAAGATCTTCATCATTTTGTTTTCTAGAAACAGCCGTCTGGTAGCCTGAACCTCTTTCAACTTTGATAGACATTGAAATTTTGCCGTTTGCAGTTAAGTTTGCAATGACTAAATCAGGATTAACTATTTCCACATCATGGTCAATTTGAATGTCAGCCGCAGTAACTTGGCCTTCACCAGATTTCTCAAGCGTTAAGATAGCTTCGTCTTTTGCATTTAAGGTTACAGCAAGGTTTTTCAGGTTAAGCATGATGTCAATAACATCTTCTTGAACACCATCGATAGTCGTATATTCATGCAATACGCCATCAATTTTTATTTCTGTAACAGCGCAACCAGATATAGAAGACAACAAAACACGTCTTAGTGCATTACCAAGAGTGTGTCCATAACCCCGCTCCATTGGTTCAATGGTAACTTTTGAACAGGTAGGAGAGATAGATTGCACTCCTGTAACTTTAGGTTGTAAAAAACCTGAAAGTAAATTTTGCATTATATTTCCTCTTAAAAGATTACTTAGAGTACAACTCGACAACTAGAGATTCATTAATTTCAGCAGGTAAATCAGATCTCTCAGGTTTCACCTTAAAGATACCTCTCATCTTCTTAATATCAAGCTCAATCCATTCAGGAATACCACGTTGCTCTACAAATTCTAAAGCAGATTTTATGCGGTTTTGATTTTTAGCACCTTCTTTAACTTCAACTACATCTTCAGCTGTTACTTGATAAGATGGGATATTAACGCGGATACCATTTACAACAATTCCGTTATGTCTTACTAATTGCCTAGCTTCTGAGCGAGAAGAAGCAAAACCCATACGATATACAACATTGTCTAAGCGGCATTCAAGAAGCTGTAGCAAGTTTTCCCCAGTCGAACCTTTAATCCGAGCAGCTTCACCATAGTAACTACGGAATTGCTTTTCTAGCACACCATAAATACGACGAAGTTTTTGTTTTTCACGTAACTGTAAGGCATAGTCAGAAAGACGTGTACGGCGTTGGCCATGTTGTCCCGGAGGGTAAGCACGTTTTTCCATTGCACATTTAGCGGTGTAACACTTCTCACCTTTAAGAAAAAGTTTTTCGCCTTCACGACGACATAAACGACATTTTGAATCAGTATATTTAGCCATAATAATTTCCTAGTTATACACGTCGTTTCTTAGGTGGACGACAACCATTGTGTGGAATAGGTGTCACATCTTCTATAAAAGTAATGTTAAAACCAATGTTGTTAAGAGCACGTACTGCAGACTCACGACCAGGACCTGGGCCTTTAATTTTCACTTCAAGATTCTTCATTCCAAAATCTTTAGCCACTTCTCCAGCACGTTCAGCAGCAACCTGAGCTGCAAAAGGAGTACTTTTACGTGATCCTCTAAATCCAGAACCACCGGCTGTTGCCCAAGAAAGTGCATTACCTTTACGGTCTGTGATAGTTACAATAGTGTTATTAAAGGTTGCATGGACGTGGACAATCCCGTCTACAACACTTTTTTTAACTTTCTTTTTACTACGACTTGGTTTAGCCATACTTCAAATATCCTTTAATTAAATCTTATTTTCTGATTGGTTTACGAGGACCTTTACGGGTTCTAGCATTTGTTTTTGTACGTTGACCACGAACAGGCAAGCTCCTACGATGACGTATTCCTCTGAAGCAACCTAAATCCAACAGGCGCTTGATATTCATAGAAACTTCGCGTCTTAAATCACCTTCTATTAAATATTTAGCAACTTCAGCACGAATGAGCTCTAGTTGCTCTTCGGATAATTCTCGTACTTTTGTTGTTGTATCTATTTCAGCTGCTGCACAAATAGCTTTTGATCTAGTTAGACCAACGCCATAAATTGAAGTAAGTGAAATAACAATGTGCTTATTATCAGGTATATTAATACCAGCAATACGTGCCATTAAGTCTCTCCGTTATTTAAGCCAGTAGAAAACCGGCAATTTTAATCTTTATTGTGAATAACTACAAGCTAAGAATTAGCCTTGACGTTGTTTATGTCGACCATCTTTGCAAATAATACGTACAACCCTGTTACGTCTTACTACTTTACAGTTACGACAAATCTTTTTAACTGATGCTCTAACCTTCATATTTTTACTCCGAATAATACCTTAAGTTATTTATTTTTAAGGTTTGCTTTTTTCATTAAACCTTCATATTGCTGAGACATAAGATGAGATTGCATTTGAGCAATAAAATCCATAACGACAACAACGATAATTAATAGTGACGTTCCACCAAAATAAAATGGCACATTCCAATAAACTATTAGGAATTCAGGTAAAAGACAAACAGCTGTAATATACATCGCCCCTAACAATGTTAACTTTGTAATAACCGCGTCAATATATTTAGTTGTTTGCTCACCAGGTCTTATTCCTGGGATAAACGCACCAGACTTTTTCAGATTATCAGATGTATCTCTTGAGTTAAAAACCAACGCTGTATAGAAGAAGCAAAAGAAAATAATTGCTGCAGCATACAGTAATACATAAATAGGTTGCCCAGGAGAAAGCATACTAGATAGGTCTTGAAGCCAAGCCATCCCTTCATTATTTCCAAACCAACCTGCTATAGTTGATGGAAATAAAATGATACTGGAAGCAAAAATTGGAGGAATAACACCTGCCATATTTAGTTTTAATGGCAAGAAACTTGATTGCCCGGCCATCATTTTATTGCCTTGTTGCCTTTTCGCATAGTTAATTGTAATTCGGCGCTGTGCACGTTCAACAAAGATCACAAAAGCAGTTACTGCTATAGCTAATAAAAACAATATAATAACCATGAATGCATTCATTTCACCGGTTCTTACTAACTCAAGTGTTCCACCTATTGCTGATGGTAGGCCTGCTACAATTCCACCAAAAATAATAATAGAAATACCGTTACCAATACCTCTTTCTGTAACTTGCTCACCTAGCCACATTAAAAACAAAGTACCACTAACAAGCGTAACGACAGCAGTAAACATAAAGGCTAGCCCAGGATTAAAAACAACGGGTAAACCACCTGCAGATTGACTTTGTATTGCAGTTGCAACACCAAAGGCCTGGAAGGTAGCTAAAACCACTGTAAAATAACGAGTATACTGAGTTATTTTTCTTTTACCCGACTCACCTTCTTTCTTTAATTGTTCAAACTTAGGAACAACAGACGTCATTAGTTGAATAATAATGGATGCTGAAATGTACGGCATGATACCTAAGGCAAATATACTTAACCTTTTTAGCGCACCACCAGAAAACATATTAAACATATCTAGGATCGTACCAGCCTGTTGCTCAAACATCATCGCAAGTGCTTTAGGGTCGATACCAGGAACAGGTACATGCGCACCTACTCTAAATACAAACAAGGCACCTAGTACAAAGAAAAGCCTTTTTCGTAGCTCTGGTAAATTACTTAAACCACCACTAGAACCAGTAGCTGAAGATCCCAATACAGACATGATTAGACTAGACTTCCGCCAGCAGACTCAATCGCCTTAGCTGCACCCGCTGTTGCAACAATACCCTTAAGGTTAACCGCTGATTTTAATTCACCAGAGAGAATGACTTTCACTCTTTTTGTAAACTCAGGAACAATATTAGACGCAATTAAAACATCGATTGTAATTACTTCAGATGATAGACCGCATAATTCATTGAGTCTTACTTCTGCTGTTAAACGTTTTTTTGCAGATGTGAACCCTACCTTAGGTAATCTACGTTGAATAGGCATTTGCCCACCTTCAAAACCTATTTTAGGCATTCCACCTGAACGTGACTTTTGACCCTTATGTCCACGACCACAAGTTTTACCGAGACCAGACCCAATTCCACGTCCAACACGTTTTGCAACTTTTGTACTACCAGCAGCTGGCTTAATTGTATTTAATAACATATTAACTCTCTTCTACCTGAAGCATGTAATGAACTTTATTAATCATTCCTCTATTTTCAGGAGTATCAATAACTTCAACGGTTTGATTGATTTTTCGTAGTCCTAGTCCTGCAATGCATGCTTTATGCGATGCTAGACGACCATTTTTACTACGAATCATTTTTACTTTAATTGTTTTAGCACTCATTGTTTTACCCAATAATATCAGCGACAGATTTACCACGTTTCATCGCAACAAGTTCTGCATTTGTCATATCAGACAAACCTTTGATTGTTGCTCTAACAACGTTAGCAGGGTTGTTACTGCCCACACATTTTGCAAGCACATCATGAACACCTACTACATCAAATACAGCTCGCATAGCACCTCCAGCAATAATACCGGTACCCTCAGATGCTGGTTTCATAAAAATCTCAGCCGCACCATACTTAGAGGTGATTGGGTACTGCAGAGTGTTACCACTTAAATTTACAGTAACCATATTTTTACGCGCTTGCTCCATAGCTTTCTGTATTGCTACAGGAACCTCACGAGCTTTACTAATACCAAAGCCAACTCGACCTTTACCATCGCCTACTACAGTAAGCGCAGAAAATCTAAATTGACGACCACCTTTAACTACTTTAGAGATTCGTCTAACAGTAATTAATTTTTCTTGTAAGTCGTCTTGTTGATTATTTTGTCCTGGTTGTGATGCCATAATTGCCTCTAAAATTCCAATCCATTTTCGCGAGCAGCATCTGCAAGCGCTTTTACACGACCGTGGTATTTGTAGCCAGAGCGGTCAAATGCTACTTCTTTAACACCTGCTTCTACAGCACGTTCAGCAATTGCTTTGCCAACTAGGCTAGCTGCTTCAATATTTCCACAGTTTTTTAAGGAGCTATTTACATCACTTAATAAAGTTGAAGCCGAAACGATGACTGTTGCACCATCAGCACTAGTCACTTGTGCATAAATGTGACGTGGTGATCTATGTACACTTAAGCGAACTTTGCCACTTTCTTTTATACGAGATCTTGTTTTCGTTGCTCTACGCAAACGTGAACTTTTCTTATCCATTATCCTGCCTATTTTTTCTTAGCTTCTTTCATAACAACATGCTCACCGAGATACCGAATTCCTTTACCTTTGTAGGGCTCAGGTGAACGGTAATCACGAATGTCTGCTGCAACTTGGCCTACTAACTGCTTATCGCAACCTTTAACAGTAATTTCTGTCTGGCTGGGCGTTTCAATGGTGATTCCCTCAGGGATGTCATAGTTAACAGGGTGTGAAAAACCTAAGGTTAAGTTTAACGATTTACCTTTAACTTGAGTTCTATAACCCACACCACGTAGCTCTAGTTTTTTTTCAAAACCAGTCGTAACTCCAACAACCATGTTATTAATAATAGATCGCTGCGTACCGGTTAACGCCACACTCTTTTTTGATGTATCTTTTGGAGAAAACGAAAGAACATTATCATTTAACTCAACATTTACACACTCAAACAATTCACTGGTTAGCTCACCATTTTTACCTTTTATAGTTAACTCACCATTTGAGTTTTTAAATTCAACCCCAGCTGGTAATTCAACAGGACTTTTTGCAATTCTTGACATAATAAAACCTAATTTAGCTGACGTAACAAAGGACTTCGCCACCATGACCTTGAGAACGAGCCTCACGATCAGTTAACAAGCCTTTAGAAGTAGAAATAATAGCAACACCTAGGCCACTTTTAACCTTTGGTAGCTCGTCTTTAGACTTATAAATACGTAGTCCTGGCTTACTAACGCGGTTAATCGACTCGATGACTGGCTTCCCTTGGAAATACTTTAAAGTAATTTCTAATTCATGTTTATTGCCTTCATCTTCAATCTTAGATGATGCTTTAACAAATCCTTCCTGTTCTAAGATGTTAGCCAATGCCTGCTTTTTTGTAGAAAACGGCATTGTAACTGTTGTTTTTTCAGCAGACTGCGCATTACGAATGCGAGTTAACATATCTGCAATAGGATCGCTCATACTCATATTACTATTCCTCTTTTACCAGCTAGCCTTAGATAAACCAGGCACATCACCACGCATAGTCGCTTCACGTAGTTTGTTACGTCCTAAACCAAATTTCCTATAGTATCCGTGTGGACGCCCAGTGATATTACAGCGATTACGTACACGAGAAGGACTGGAGTCTCTTGGTAAAGAAACTAATTTTGCTTGCGCTTCATTGACCTGGTCAAAAGTTGATTTAGGGTCTCTAATAATTTCTTTTAAAGCTGCTCTTTTTGATGCATATTTAGCGACTAAACGAATTCGTTTATTCTCTCTAGCTATCATTGATTTCTTAGCCATCTTCTAACCTTGTAATTTAATTGGGAATTTGAAAGCCTTTAATAAAGCCCGACCTTCTTCATCATTTCTAGCACTGGTAGTGATTGCGATATCTAGGCCACGAAGCGTATCAATTTTATCATAATCAATTTCCGGGAATATAATCTGCTCAGTCACTCCTAAAGAGTAGTTACCTCTACCATCAAAAGACTTGTCACTTAATCCACGAAAGTCTCTAATCCTTGGGATAGCAATTGAAATAAGACGTTGAAGAAAATCATACATGCGGTCATTTCTAAGTGTTACCTTACAACCAATTGGCATATCATCACGGATTTTAAAGCCAGCAATAGATTTACGTGCAATCGTAACTACAGGCTTTTGACTTGATATTTTTTCAAGATCAGACACTGCATTTTGAATAACTTTTTTATCAGCCACCGCCTCACCAACGCCCATATTAAGGGTTATTTTAGTAATTTTGGGGACTTCCATGATTGATTTAAGCCCAAGTTCTTTAAACAAAGCAGGAACTAGTTCTTTTTTATAATGTTCTTCTAAAATTGACATAAATTATCTCTATAAACTTAAGCGTCAAGCACTTCATTATTTGACTTGAAGAAACGTACTTTTTTCCCATCCTCAAGAATTTTAAAACCAACCCTATCAGCCTTTTCAGTTTGTGCATTATAAATAGCAACATTAGAAACATTTATAGGCATTTGCTTTTGAACAATACCACCTTCAATTCCTTTGTTAGGATTAGGCTTTTGATGTTTTTTTACAGAATTAATGCCTTCAACTAGCAGCTTTTCTGCTGAGACAACTGACAAGACTTGACCTCTCTTACCCTTATCTTTACCAGTTAAAACAATAACCTCATCACCTTTTTTAATTTTATTCATAATTAATTCTATTTATATAACTTCAGGGGCCAGCGAAATGATCTTCATGAACTTTTCATTTCGTAACTCACGTGTAACAGGGCCAAAAATACGAGTTCCAATCGGTTGTAAGTTAGCATTTAACAAAACAGCTGCATTACCATCAAAACGGATAGCTGAACCATCAGCACGACGAATTGCTTTTTTTGTTCTTACAACAACAGCATTGTGAACATCACCTTTCTTAACCTTACCGCGAGGAATCGCATCTTTAATACTTACCTTGATAATGTCACCAATTCTCGCATAGCGCTTATGAGAGCCACCCAGAACTTTAATACACATAACGTTGCGGGCTCCGCTGTTGTCCGCCACATCAAGTCTTGTCTGCATTTGAATCATTACTTACTCCAACTAACTCTATTTCGTTTTCTCGATAATCTCATGAAGTTTCCAAGTTTTTGACTTAGAAATTGGTCTACATGAAATTAATGAAACAATATCACCTTCCGAACACTCATTCGCTTCATCGTGTGCATTGTACTTGGTTGATCGCTTAATCACTTTTCCATACAAAGGGTGCTTAACTTGGCGTGTAACACTGACAGTAATAGATTTATTACCTTTATTACTTGTTACTACTCCAGAAATTGTCCTTAGAGTTTGCTCTTCTACACTCATTTAGATTCACCTACTTGGTCATTTAAAATGGTCTTAATTCGCGCAATATCACCACGAACTACGCCAAACTGATGCACTTGATTCAATTGACCAGTCGCACTTTGCATACGTAAATTAAACTGTTCTTTTCTAAGCTCAAGCAACAAATCATTTAATTCTTGAACTGTTTTTTCTCTTAATTCTGAAGCTTTCATTACATTATTGTCCGTTCAGCAAATTTCGTTTTGAAAGGTAATTTAGCTGCTGCAAGCTGAAATGCTTCCATAGCAATCTCTTTCGATACACCCTGCAACTCAAATAACATTGTCCCAGGCTTAATTTGAGCTACCCAAAATTCAACACTACCTTTCCCTTTACCCATACGTACTTCTAATGGCTTCTTAGTAATTGGTTTATCAGGAAAAACTCTAATCCAAACTTTACCACCACGTTTGATATGACGCGTAATAGTTCTTCTGCCAGCCTCAATTTGACGTGCAGTCATTCTGCCACGCTCAATTGACTTCAGGCCAAACTCACCGAAACTAACACTGCTTCCCCTATGGGCTAAGCCGGTGTTTCTATTTTTATGTGCTTTTCTAAATTTTGTTCTTTTTGGTTGTAACATTGTAGATACCTATTCTCCTACCGCTTCCTTAGAACCTAAAATTGGAAGAGCAGATTTTTCATCAAAAACTTCACCTTTAAAGATCCACACCTTGATACCTAAAATACCATAAGTAGTTAAGGCTTCAGTAAAACCATAATCAATATCAGCGCGCAGAGTATGCAAAGGAACACGGCCTTCTCTATACCACTCATTACGTGCAATATCAGCGCCATTCAAACGTCCACTGACTTTAATCTTAATTCCTTCAGCACCAAGACGCATTGTATTTGTGACAGCTCTTTTCATTGCTCGTCTAAACATAATTCTACGTTCAAGTTGTTGAGCAACACTCTCAGCTACCAACAGAGCATCTAGCTCAGGCTTACGAATCTCCTCAACATTAATCTGAACAGGAACACCCATAATCTTACTAACTTCAGCACGCAAGGAATCTACATCACCACCTTTCTTCCCAATAACAATACCAGGACGAGCCGTATGAATTGTTATTTGCGCATTACCAGCAGGACGATTTATTTGGATCTTACTAACCGATGCAGCCATCAATTTCTTTTTCAAAAAATCTCTAGCAATTAAATCTTGCTTAAGCATGTCCGGATACGCTTGTGTACTAGCATACCAGCGTGAATTCCAATCTTTAACTATTCCAAGGCGTATACCTGTAGGATGTACTTTTTGACCCATATTTATTTACTCTTTATTTAGTGTCACTAACTTCAATAGTTAGATGGCAGTTTCTTTTAAGTATTTTATTACCACGACCTTTCGCACGTGCTTTAAATCTTTTATATGTAGGTGCCTCGTCCACATAAACTGTAGAAACAAACAACTCATCTACATCCGCACCTTCATTATGCTCAGCATTTGCAATTGCTGAGTTAAGTAATTTTTTAAAACTATCCGCAGCTTTACGAGTACTGAACCCTAAAAGATTCAATGCATCCTCAACACCCCTGCCTCTAATTTGATTTGCAACCAAACGACCTTTCTGAGCAGAAAAATTCGCGTTTTTTAATTTAGCTTTCACTTCCATCTCAACACCAATTATTATCTAGATTTTTTATCAACGATATGGCCACGGTAAGTACGCGTTAGAGCAAACTCACCTAATTTATGACCGACCATATTCTCACTTATCAATACTGGCATGTGTTGCTTACCATTATGGATAGCTATCGTTAAACCAACCATAGCTGGTGAAATCATTGAACGTCTAGACCAGGTCTTAATAGGTC
>Ga0209345_10000777_pt1 | contig 40814 bp, 40 predicted proteins | sample Cruoilmetagenom7_FD_187294 | JGI IMG/M metagenome (GOLD analysis project Ga0209345, IMG submission 187294) | Oil polluted marine microbial communities from Coal Oil Point, Santa Barbara, California, USA - Sample 7 (SPAdes) (version 2) | ecosystem: Environmental > Aquatic > Marine > Oil seeps ...
AGAAGGCTTCTCGCCTGAATAAAATTGCGCTGACATTAGGTATGCAGTTACGTTGTGATAAAAATCGTAGTACAAACTCGTCACCGGCATAACAAAAGTTATCTGCCCATAAATTCGCATCTAGATCTTCTGTATGTCGATAATAACTGCCAATAATATTATCTTGAACATCAACCTCGTAAGATTGGCTATAAGCCATTATGGCTTTTGGGTTCAAGGCTAATGACTCAACGAGATTTGCTAGAAATGTTGGATCGGCAAAGTCATCTGATTCCGCAAGCCAAATATATTCTCCTTGTGCGTAATTAACACCTTTTTGCCACTGTAAAAATGTAGAACCGCTGTTACTTGCATTGACCTCTAGTTGGGTTACTTTCGGATGATTAGCATATTTACTAAGGATTTCAGTGCTGTTATCACTACTACAGTCATCAAGTAATATAAGTTCAAAATCTTGATAACTTTGTTCGAGAATAGACGCTATTCTTTTTTCTAGAAACGCTTGGTGATTATAGTTGGGAACAATAACACTAACTTTAGCCACAAAACCTCCCGCTAAAGTATTTGTTTATTAAGTTTTTTAATTTCTTCAACGGTGAGAAATTCAGGGTTATTACCTGAGTGATATTCAAACTCTTCTGCTACGGCCTGGCCGGTTTCATGCAGTTTATTTTGCTTATAATTTACCGATTCAAAAAATTTTATTGCCGGGGTGATAACAAAATGGTCATGAAACTCTAGGGTTTGGCGACTATCTTCTTCAGTGACCATAAGTTCATGCAGTTTTTCGCCCGGTCTTATGCCAATAATATCTATTTCAGCACTATCGGTCATTGATTTTGCCAAGTCTGTCATAAATATTGACGGAATCTTAGGCACAAATATCTCACCACCTTGCATACGTTGAAATGCCTTGAAAACAAAGTCGACACCTTGAGATAAAGGTAGCCAAAATCGGGTCATGCGAATATCGGTGATTGGAAAAGAATTTTCCCCTTTTTGGGCTAACTTAGAAAATAATTGTAAAACAGAGCCGCGTGAGCCAGCTACATTGCCATAACGAACCACAGAAAAGCGGGAGCCGTTTTTTCCAGCCATATTATTGGCCGCAACAAATAATTTGTCTGAAGCTAATTTACTGGCGCCATAAAGATTAATAGGATTTGCCGCTTTGTCGGTAGACAGTGCCACCACTTGTTTAATTTTTTGCTGAATAGCTGCTTCAATAACATTCTGCCCACCGAGGATATTAGTTTTAATACATTCCATCGGGTTATATTCGGCAGCAGGCACATGCTTTAAAGCGGCAGCATGGACAACATAATCGACATCAACCAATGCGGTGATCAAACGGTCTTTATCGCGCACATCACCAATAAAAAAGCGCATTGCGCTGTGGGTAAAGTCTTGCGCCATTTCATATTGTTTTAACTCATCTCGTGAAAAAACAATAACACGAGCAGGTGTATAGTTTTCCAGTAAACTACGAATAAACTGTTTACCAAATGAACCTGTGCCACCCGTTACAAGAATACTCTTACCGTTAAACATATATTTACCCGCTAATTAAAAATCATCCTATTGATAATAAAAGTAATAATGGCATAAATCTATAAAAACCATGATTTATTAACCATGAATGGTTATTATTAACGCTGTTAGCATTTAAAGCCCTTAATAATGAGCATTTTTCCTATGATCCCATACGGCACACAGAGCCTAGATAGTGATGATATTCAAGCTGTTGTCGATACTTTACAGTCTTCGTATTTAACACAAGGGCCGCAAGTTGCTAATTTTGAACTCGCTATAGCTGATTATGTGCAAGCACAATATGCAGTAGCCACCAGTAGTGCTACCGCAGCTCTTCATATCGCTTGTCTGGCTTTGGGCTTAACAAAACATGATATTGGCTGGACTGTTCCCCTAACATTTACGGCATCAGCCAATGCGATTAGATACTGTGGCGCGGCGATAGATTTCGTTGATATTGACGCATCAACCGGCTGTATCTCTGTTGATGCCTTGTCAAAAAAACTTCAACAAGCAGCAATCAACAACAACTTACCTAAGCTGCTTATTGTTGTTCATTACAGTGGTATTAGCTGTGATATGGCGGCGATAAGCAAGTTATGCCAACCATATAATATTCATATCATTGAAGATGCCTCGCATGCTATTGGCGGCAAATATCAAAAAAAGCCCGTAGGCTGCTGCGATTTCAGTGATTGTACTATTTTTAGTTTTCACCCGGTAAAAATCATTACCAGTGGCGAGGGCGGAATGATCACCAGCAATAACCAAGACTTGACTGAGCAATGTCGATTATTACGCTCACACGGGATTACTAAAAATCCGCATACTATGAGCAAAGAGCACGCAGAACCATGGTATTACGAACAGCAACAGTTAGGATTTAATTATCGCATGAGCGACATTCATGCAGCACTTGGCTTAAGTCAATTAAAAAAAATCAATCATTTTGTTAACATGAGAACCCAACAAGCACAAACTTATATTGCTGCTTTCGCGCACTTGCCGATAACACTATTACAAATCCCAAGTAATACCGCATCATCTTGGCATTTATTTGTTATTCGTGTAAAAAGTGAAGCTAAAATAACCCGAAAGCAACTCTATCACGCATTGATTAATGCCGGCATTGGTTGCCAAGTGCATTATATTCCGGTGCACAGCCAACCGTATTACCAAGCGCTGGGTTTTGCATGGGGAGACTTTCCAGTCACAGAGCAGTTTTATGATAACTGTTTATCTATTCCGATTTTTCCTGACTTAAAAGCACAGCAGCGGGTAATTTCGCAAATTTGTGCTTTATTTTAACGACTATTTACGCACCTTTAATATCACCGCATCTTGATGATTATTAAGCCCGCGTTTTACGTAGTGACTGATATCGAAGTAAAGTGACCATGTATCTAGAATATATTGTTCGGTATGAAAGCTTGTTTGATAAAAATCGGGAAGCTTATCTAACTTTAACCAACCACTAGGGCCTTTCATATAACCAAAGCCTTGAGTATGCACCTGTTGTTGCCGCTGTATAGGTAATAAATTAATACAATACTCACCATGAACAGATAATATAAGCGTCGCGCCTGGTTTGGCAATACGCTGTAACTCTTTTAGCCATGCATGTTGAAAATCCTCATCTAAATGAGTGAACACAGATATTGCATAAATTAAATCAAAAGTATTATCAGGATAACTTAATGGTGGCTGATAGCCGTTTAACTGCCAATTGACACCTTGGAGGTTATTTGCACACCAAGTAACTAATTCTTTATCTATATCTGTGCCATTGAATTGACAAGATGATGGCGCGTCATCAAAATTGCGAATAACTCGGCCTGAGCCACAACCAAAATCCAATATATTTTCAAATTCATATAACTCACGGCCACTTAAACGACATAATTTTTTTATATCATCAGCCAGTACTTTACCCAAAGCTAAAAATGAATTTTTATCTAGCCCTCCGTGTACACGATGCCTTAAGCGTGCGGGTGGAACAACCACATAGCCTGATGAGCGACGATCTTGCCAATCTTGATAATTAGCAACGAGTAACTGCCATTGAAAAACAAAAAATCTATAGACATATTTAGACATGTAGACCGGCTTGGTTGATCTTAAATACTCTCTATTTATCATCTGACTTAATCCATACCTTGAAAAAATATACTTAATTATTTTGCTATTAACGTGCGGATAGTGGCAATGTTCCCGCTATTTTTGCCCCTTCTACACTACCGTTGATAAAATTAACTTGAGGTTGAGACTGAATATAGCGCTCTAAATCTCTTAAATAACCACGATAATTTAGCATAGTGCTTATACGCTCCCCCTTACCATTTAACACCCAATAACTTGACTCGGCATAATGCTCTGAATTGAAAATGGTTTGCCCTGTCGCGTGAGTTTGATTATTGGGAAAGCCGAAGTCAGCGCCAAGTAACACAATCTCTGTAGCACCTTTTAGTACCGCTAAATCTATCGCCGGATGAATAACACTACCCGAAACAAACAACTTTTCTTTCGGGTATTTTTTATCGAGTTCTTTATAAAGCGGGCCTGATGAATAGACACAAAAGCGCTTACTTGGCCAATTTTTAATAAGTTCTGGCGAAATTCGAGGAAAATAAACTAATGCGCTATTTTTCAATTTAGCTAAATCTACACCAACTAAGGTCAATTGTGCGGCATGGTCGGCACTAACCACAATATCTGGAATAATATTATGACTTAACAAAGGCTTAACTGCTGCATCTACCGCAATTAATGTTTTAGCCTTATCCGATGCTTGGTTCTGTTGTAAGCGCTGAAAGTGTTCTGACAGTGTTGGTCCTGCTGCCGCAATATAAACACGGGTCATATTGCTTAAAATCAATTCATCAATACTGGCATCTTGTTGAATAAAAGCCATATTACTGTTAATACTTGCTTTAAACAAAATATGATCGTCACGATGCAATCGGCTTATAAACTCATTATCTAACTCTAAAACCACACGGTCTCGTAACTGAGCTGAGCTATTATCGGCTAATTCAAGCTCTGCAGGTACCGCTGCAAAAGGTAAATTCACCTCGTTCATTTCACTAGCACTAACTAACATAACTCTTTCATCAGTTAACCAGCAAGTGTGATCGATAGCATTCAATACATGTAAAAATAAACCGGTATTAAAAATATGGACATGCAGCTTTTCAAGCTTTGTTCTGGCCAATAAAACCTGGCATAAATCACCCAAGCCAACGCCGTACACCGAAGCAACTTTACTGTCCATTGGAATAAGCTGCGCTTGCATTTCTGCTTCGGCAATACGGTCATAATTACTGGTAAGTTGTACACCATTGACTATCAGTGTGTTGCTTTCAACCTCTATTGATAATGTATTCAAATCAACAACATCAAATTTTTTTCGCATATCGGGCCATCGCTGTTCAATGACCTTTAAATTATTTACTAAGATAGTATTTGTAGTACTCATAGTTACTCTATTATTGATTTTTTAGTATTTTAGTTACTTCATATTGCAATATATCAGCAAGAAAAATCATATCCCTACGTTGTTGTGCATCGAGCATCACACGCAGAATGGGTGCGAGTTGTTCAACTTGACTCTCGGGCAATGAAAGAGCAATTTCTTCGAGTTTTCGAAATGTTTTATTTAAGGTTGCAGCGCTATATCCAGCTTGTCCTTGTCTAATATAAACCACAGTTTCATTAATAATTTCTGTAATACTTCTCAGGTCATTATTCATTTGCTTAACTATATTAATTGATTAAAAACATCGCGAGCAACATTAGCTTTAGCGGTGACGACTCGATGCTCAGGATACTGCCCGACGACTGAATGCTGACTTTTAATATCGCTGTTTAGCACTAAGGCATTAGCACCAACAATAACATTTTCTCCTAATTGACAATCGCCAATTACCGATGCTTTTGAATACAAAATACAGCCTTCTTTAAAGCGTGGGTAATCGCCTGCTAATGTTGAACCAACAGTGACATTTTGATAAACCACTAAGTAATTGGCATATTCAGCATTACCCAATACAGTACCAACAGGGTGAACAAACAGAAATATATCCGGCAGTTTTATACTGTAAAAACAATCTAAGCCATTCAGGGCCTTATTTAAGTAAAATAATTTTTCAGCTAATACTATCGCATCATCTCGATACGCTTCATTACTTAGCAAGTAAATAAAGCTACAGTAATGGTCGCTATTTAGGTGATTAAAATACGCCTGATTATTTTCTTGATAATATTTTTTATCAATATGGTTAAAGCAATACGCTAACCTTGCCAGTGTTTTATCAATAATCGCTGCTAATTCGGCGCTATGGTGATGTTCATCAGGAAAAAAACTAGCTAGTTGACGATTAACATAAATCACTAAATTTTCCGAGGTTAATGAAGCTTTCATCGCTTGTATCCTTAAACTTGTCAATTAAAGTGTAAAACCGTCATCAACGATAATATTTTGCCCGTTAACGTATCGTGATTCATCCGCAAGCAAATAGCGTAAAGAACCACTAATATCAGCAGGATTTAACATACCTTTTGATAAACATAATTTTTTGTAACGCGCTAAAAACTTATCCGGTTGGCTATCAAGTATACCGCCAGGGCTGAGCGAATTAACACGAATATTATTACATTTAAGCTGTTTTGCCATATATTTTGTTAGATGGATAAGCGCCGATTTAATGGCAGCATATTCTACTGGCATGGTCATTTCTGTATTTTCATAAAGTTCTAATTTAGGCGCGATAACACCATAAACAGAGGCGATATTAATAATATTGCCATAACCTTGTTTGATAAAATATTTTGCTAATTGCTGCGATGTTAAAAAATAGCCGCCCAAATTCATATTAAGATTTTGGCAAAAGTCATCATATTCAACATCAAAAAATTTGCGGCCATAATTTTCATTTCTCGGATACGCATTATTAATTAAGGCATCAATTTTGCCATATTTTTTGTCGATAAAAGCGAGTGCTTCATTAATCGATGACTTACGACAAATATCGAAATAAACAAATTCGCTTTTTGCCGGATGCTGGTCATTGATTTGTGCTGACAATTGCAACCCCATAGCTTGGTTCACATCAGCAATAATCACGATGCCGCCATGTTCAACAAGGTCCGTGGTAAAATGTTGACCTAATAAACCGCAGGCTCCGGTTAAAACAATAACTTTATCTTCTAATGATTGACTCATTTATCATCAACTCTTTAATCGGTTTATTAATATGCTGCTGCAAATATTAAGCTAGTTTTTTTGCCGAAATACCGGTTTAATCGCAGGCCCAAAAAGGTATTGTTCAACGCCATTTGCTAATGCCTGTTTGTATACCCTCAATGCTGATTTCAAGGCAGTTTTGGTCAGCGCCAATTCCTGCTCGCCATGACGATAAGATAAGGCAATCCATGGCATTAATACGCCCTGCTTGATCATTTCTTGTGAAAATAAGGTTCTCATGGCTAGGCAAGGTTGGCGTTTTTCATCTAATGTGGTGTAACCTGGTGAACAGGCAATACCAGAGCAGAAAATGTATTCATTTATACCTTCTGCCTGTGCTAATTGATTAAATAAATCGATTAGCTGTTGACCATATGACCAAAGGTGTTCAATAACCGGCTGCTGCTGCATAAACTTCATTGTTGCGACAAATGCCCCTAGACCTGACATTTCAGCGCCATGGGTGGTTGATAACAAAAACAAACGTTCACTACCCGCTTCTTCAATTGACCCCAAAGCCATAATGTCTTTTTTACCGCCAATAGCAGCCACCGAAAAACCATTCGCCATGGCTTTGCCAAAAGTGCATAAATCGGCATCAATATTGTAATAGTGTTGTGCTCCCTTTACGTGCCATCGAAAACCAGTGATCATTTCATCAAGAATAAAAACTATGCCGTGCTTTTGGCATACGCGTTTTACATCATGTAAATAGTTTTCACCCGCGTGCGTATTAGAGGCACATGGATGAGTTATAGTACTTGGCTCTAACACGACACAGGCAAAGCGCTCAGGGTACTCATCAATTAACTCAATCAGTGAGGTTATATTATTATATTCAAAGGTTTTTGTTTGCTCGATCGTACTAGCCGGTATGCCGCGTGTGATCGGAGTCGACGCTATAAACCAGTCATCGTAAGAGAAAAATGGATGATCAATACAACGGGCGATCATTTCACGCCCTGTATAAGCTCGTGCAAGTTTGATTGCCGCAGATACAGCAGTAGAGCCATTTTTGGTAAATTTAACCATATCAACCGAATCAATTAACTCAACCAGCAACTCTGCAGCTTCTAGCTCAATCAACGAGGCACGAGTTAAATTATTACCATTATTGATTTGCGCTATCGCTGCTTGATTAACTTCAGGGTTTGCATAACCTAAATGTACGGCTCTTAACGCCATCCCATAATCTAAAAATTTATTACCTTGTTCGTCATAAGTATAAGCTCCTTGGCCATTACGTAAAATTTGCGGCGCATTAGCGGGGAATTGATCAAAACCACGAGAATAAGTATGCGCACCACCAGGGATCACCTTAAGCAAACGCTCGGTAAAATTATTAGCTGACATTTAATTCCTCACTGGCGGCTTTTATTTTATCCAAATTGTGCATAATCGCTTGTGCACAAATAAAGTCTGTTAAATCATCAATCTCAATGGCTTGCCATTTAGGCACTACATAACCTAGTGTGGCTTGATGATAAAAACTCTTTTCTTTTAATAGCGCTGATACTTCAGAGAGATACAAGGAGCCTTCATAGCGATAGCACGTGGTTAAGTCTTGACGACGAGTGCTACTGAACTTATCTTCATAAGCGGCAATCAGGCCATTTTTCGCCATAGTGACGTTAAAAGACGGATGGCCATCTTCATTTTTACAAATACCCACAATTGCGCTGGCCGAATGTTCAGAAACTAAACGTTCAATCGCTTTATCTATATCATTGCCAGTGGTAAATGGTGAGGTTGGCTCTAGTAATAAGACATAATCGAAATTTTGCTGACGCTGTGTATAGTAATCAAGACAATGAGCAACTACATCAAACGAGCTAGCGTGATCTGAAGCTAAATACGCTGGCCGAATAAACGGTACATTGGCATTATACTCGCGCGCCACCTCTGCTATAGCATGGTCGTCTGTCGAAACAATAATTTCGTCGACATATTGTGAGGCTTGCGCCGCCGCGATTGGCCAAGCAATTAAAGGTTTGCCTGCAAACGGCATAATATTTTTGCCTTTTAAGCCTTTACTGCCGCCACGCGCCGTAATCACAGCAAGAATACGCTTGTTGTCGATCATTAAAAATCCCGCTCATAATCATTTTGCGCGCGTTCAAAATCATTCATCTTGCCAATATCTAACCAATATTCATGTAATGGAAAAATGGCAACATCTTCGCCAGCTGACATTTGCGTTTCTAATAAGCTAGGCATATCAACACGGGTATTTTTCACTAAGGTTTTGATCAATTTTGGCTCAATGACATAAATGCCGGCATTGATGAAGTATTTTTGCCAAGGCTTTTCCACCATAGACGTGACACGTTCGCCGTCACTTTCAATGACGCCATAAGGCACTTGAAATTCATATTCTGTGCCGCACATAGTACAAATGGCATCTTGTTTTTGATGGTAAGCTAAGAGGTTTTCAAAGTCGACCTTGGTTAAAATATCACCATTCATCATAATAATGGGAATATCAGGTAAGTTATCCGGTAGTAAACTTAATGCGCCACCGGTGCCCAGTGGAGAGCTTTCATGTATGTATTGAATACTTACATCCCATTGACTACCATCTCCAAAATATTGCTTTATCATATCGGGCATAAAGTGTGTAGAAATGTAAAAATCATAAAAACCGGCGGCAATAAAGCTTTCTAAAATAGTTTCTAAAATGGGTTTACCGCCCACTTTAAGTAAGGGTTTTGGACAGGCATCGGTTAGCGGCTGTAAGCGTTTGCCAAAACCGCCTGCCATTAAAAAAACAGGGGTTTGATGTCGGCGCGTATCAATTACATGATGTAAGGTTTCTAAATTTATCAATACACCCTTTGCGTCGACAATTGGCAGCGATAATATTTGTGCCCGCTTCATAATTGACAATAACTGCGCTCGAGTGCTGCTGGCTTGCGCGGTTTTTGGTGAAGCGTTCATTATTTCAGTGACTGGCGTATCTAATGCTTTATGGGCTAACAATGCTCGGCGCACATCACCGTCGGTGATCACCCCCACTAAGCAGAAGTTTTTGTCTACCACTAGGGCCACACGTAAGCCTTCAGCATTTATAGCTTCAATGGCCTGGCCCATAGTTGCGGATTGCTCTAAAATGACATTTTTCCAATTCGAACTCATAACTCAGCCCTTACAACGATGAATTTATTAGCTTTTACATCAATAAGCATACCTTGCAGACACTATTAACACTAGCAAGAACCTTAAATGCTTGAGGTATTTATTCACGAAAGACCGCAAGTGTTATTCATTTGCACAAAATATGCCAAATTCCTGTCGATAAATTGACTTTACTATAGCGCAGCCTAAGCTAATCACCTTATTAGTCTACTTTTACTCGCAAGTAATGCCCTTTGCCCAATGCTTATTGCAATTGGCTTAGAAGTTGCTTTCATTTGCTATAGCAACAATCTAATTTTTGGTTCTGTACTAATTTTAAAACCTAAGGTAGCTTATGTCGATTTTTGATAGCTCACAAATAAAACCTACGTTAATCAATAACAATGCTTATATTTTGCAGCCCAATGTTTACCTTGAGATCGCTCAGCACTTAGAAGTTGAGCACAACTATGCAAAATTAGATCAAATGGCCATGGCCAGTTTTTCCCGTCAACAGCAATGTATTAAAACACCATTAAAAAGCGAACAAATACATCTACTTGAAAATCATTTACCAAAAGAACTTTGCCAGAGCTTAATCGAAGAATTTGAACAAAACCCTGAAGGCATCAAACATCCCAGCGTATTATCAGTATTGCTACCACAAATTTTCAATGACGATTTAGATCAACAACTCATTTCCTATTTTAACAGTGAGTATTGTGTTTTTTGGTGGGCAATATATAAAATAGGTGATGAAATAACAGAGCAAGACTATTCCACAAGATGGCATGCAGATGGTGGTCCACGTAAACATTTAAAGGTACTGACCTATCTTAATGATTATGATGAGCACGGCAGCGATACAGCATATTTAGATGTTGCCACAACAGATAAGTTAAAAACCGTTGGCTACATATTAAATAATATAGAAAATCGCGTAACCGACCTCAGTGAGTTGTGCCAACATTTTGACATTAGTTTTGCGCCAAAATATGTTCAGCCCCATACTGGCGATAGTATTATTTTCAACCCCAACCAAGTAGCACATCAAGCTAGACCCAGTAAAAATAAAATCCCTCGTTATGTGCTAAGTTTCTGCGTACTACAAAGTGAACAAAACTGGCAAACAGTTGCCGAAAATGATTATGTCGCCAGTTATGGTGCAAAACAATTCCAAGGGTTTGCTAATACGATATTAAAATTCAAGGCCGACACGCATGAAAATGAGCTGATTGAAATTCCGAAAAATAACGAAATAAAATCATTAACCCATGTTAAATTACTACTTAATAGCATATTTTCAAACCCTGATATTGTACAAGCGCTATACGATTATATTTATCAAAAAGATGCTAAGTTAATTAACTGTGCAACTGCTACTGACCTGCTACACCTATGTAAAAAAATAATTCAAGCGCAGCTTAATCCCGATCCCAGCGTAAAAATTAATAAAAATATAGTACAAGCATTAATGGATCTTGCTCATTATCAAGAAAATTTAGTCGCCAGTTATGATAAATATAGTCCGGTAAACAAACCGAATCCACATGCTATTTTTTGGCCAAATCCAATACACGAAAAACACCCTAGCAGCCGATTCCAACAAGCGCCATTTGTTAAGAAATATCCCATTATGGATATGCAAACCCCCATCGGCTCGGCCGGTAGCTGTTTTGCCTTTGAAATATCGAAATACTTTCAACAGCACGGATATAACTATGTCATCACCGAGAGAAATGATAACCCTGAGTCTGGTTTAGTGATTGATGGTTATACACCAGGCGACTCCATTGCTAAGTTTTGTGCAAATTATGGCATTTTATTCAATAGTCCAAGTTTCAAGCAATTGGCTGAAAAAGCTTTCGCCGTTAAAAGCTTTGATAAAATTTTGATTGAATCGGAGCATGGAATCTATCTAGACCCTTATAGAGAAAATGTTTTTTTTCGCTCTCAGCAGGCCTATTTAAACGATTATCAATCACATCTCGATGCGGTTAAACAATCGTTTTTAAGCTGTAAAATTTTTGTCGTGACCTTAGGCTTAAACGAATGTTGGCAGCTTCACGACGGAACGGTTATGTCACGAAATCCACGAGAGAATATGTTTCAGCTCGTTCAACATAAAGTACTCAGTGTTGAAGAAAATGTCGCAAACATTCAAGCATTTTTTGACATTATCAAACAACATAATCCTGACTTTAAACTGATTATCAGCGTTTCACCTGTGCCATTTTTAGCCACGGGTCGAGCTGATGAGCATCATATCATCACCGCTAATAGTCATTCAAAAGCGGTATTACTCGTTGCAGCTCATCAGCTAGTGGAAAACAATGACGATATGTATTATTTACCTAGCTATGAACTGGTGACACAGTGTGCAGAAGACGCATGGTGTGATGATCATCGACATGTCAAAACTGATGTAGTAGAAAGAGTAGTGAAAATGTTTGAAGAAATCTTCGTAAAATAGCGGCCTAAAGTTGCGCTATTAACGTTTATACATACTGCTTTCAACGACGGAAATAGCGAGATAATGATCATATTATCGCGCTATTTATAGTGTTATCGAGTAAATGACAATCAAAAAAAGTGTCAATCACTCGGTTAGTAAATCTCCTGCTTGATAATCCCTTACTGACGACTTGCCCAACAAAGCCCAGTATTTATCCGGCGACATGCCATTACCCGGCCGTTTTATCGCTAAATTTTCTTTCGTAAACACGTCTCCTTGTTTAATATCACTTGCTGCCACTAAACTTTTTCGTGCCGCGACCATGTTCTGGCACTCTGTTGCTGTTGGTTGCTTAATACCATCGCCAAAGGCACTTTCTACCTCTCGAATAGCCTTAACCATAGCGCTTAGTTCATCTGGCTCTAATGAAGCACGATGATCAGGCCCAGGCAAATTTCGATCTAAAGTAAAATGTTTTTCAATCACTTTTGCACCACGAGCTACGGTCGCTATAGGAATAGTAATCCCTTGACTATGATCAGAGTACCCCACCGCTAATAAAAATTCGTTTTTGAGACTATCCATTGCGAGCATATTGACATGATGCGCTGGAGTCGGATATTCCGTACTACAATGGAGTAAAGTTACCTGTTCTTGCAGCAACCTTTGACCTAGTTCAGAATGAAATGCCTGACTAAAAGCGGCACTGTTTGGTGCGCTTGCTAGCATTTTCCCTCGAGACTGTAATAAACCAAAGGCAATCACCTCAAGGGCTTTTTTTACTTCGCTCAATGTCGCCATGCCAGTGGATAAAATTAGCTGACATCCGGTCAGTGCATGCGCCAAGACAAAAGGCGCATTAGTCAGCTCGCCGGACGGTATTTTTAACTGCTTTAAGTTCAATTCTTCAACCAAGAAAGCTAAGCTTTCATCGTCAAATGCCGTCGATAGGTAAGCGATACCGCAAGCATCACAATAGGCTTTAACTCGCTGATGAGCCCCAAAGCTTAACTCTAGCCGCTTAAGCATCTGCAACTGCGATTCAACTTTACCGATATTTTTGCTTTGATAGCTTGCCTGCTTTGCGGTAGCAGTAACTAAGTTCTCAGCTTTAAACGTTTGAAACTTAACTACATCTACACCGGCCAATACTGCAGCATCAACCAAAGCTAAGGCTTTACTCTCGTCGCCATTATGATTAACCCCTGCTTCAGCAATAATTAAGACTTTGTTATCCATGGTTTACCTTAATAGTTCACTATGCATTGTCGGTATACGGCGCTAAATCGTAAAATGACTTCTGAGTCGAGAATGTGCCTTCGACAAGCACTTGCACAATGCGCTCGCTAGTCGTTAGCTCTGGTTGGTTATTATTACCTGTTAATGCATAAGGGTTATCGCCACTTAAGTTAACTTGCCCTTGATCAACGCGCTTTAGTGCCTGTTCAATGTCACTTTGCTGTACAGTACAATGAATAATAGAGTTAGCTGCCATACGTCCGGCTTGCCTTTGGCCGATATTAATTGACGGAACATTAAAAGCTGGCACTTCAATAATGCCGCTTGAAGAATTGCCGATGACGGCCGCTGCATATTTAACAGCCGAGAAATATTTCAAAAAACCTAACGTCGGAATGGCTAAAATGCGCTCAGGAAATTGTCCTGCTAAACACTCAATTTGCTTAATAATTTCACGGCCACCATCATCAGCATTTGGATAGGTAATAATAAGTTGATGATGCGGATATTTTTCGAGCGCCGCAATAATTGCGTTAAAGCTAGCTAAGGGCGGTTCATCGGCTAACGTCGCACTGTGATAAGTTAACAGAAAATATTTTTCCCCTAGGTCAAAACCTAGTTGTGCTTGCAGCTCAGTTTTTGATAAAAAGGTATGGTGCTTGGTAATATTTTCTAACCCTAACGAGCCAACACAATGCACAGTGTCAGGCGCTTCACCTAATTGAATAACACGCTGACGATACGCTTGATTCGCCGTAAAATGCACAGTAGAGAGTTTTGTTATAGCATGACGAATGGCATCATCTTTTGCTCCCTGAGTAATTTCACCGCCATGAATATGAGCAACGGGTATATTGAGTAACATAGCAGTTTGCACTACGGCTAGGGCCTCAAAACGGTCACCTAGCACCACTAAAACATCCGGGGTTAATCGTTGTAAACTATCAGCGAAACCAATAATGCCTATGCCGACGCTTTTCGCGCAACCAACCGGGGTATTGGACGATAACAGCATTTCAATTTTTTCATCAACGACAAAACCATCATTAACAATGTCTGTCACCGAATTACCAAATTCTGGCGACAAATGCATGCCAGCTACCATTAACTGTAAATTAAGTTCGCTATGCGCCTTAATGGCTTTTAGCAATGGGAAAAGTATACCGTACTCTGCTCTAGTGCCGGTAAATACAGCAATTTTTTTCATCAGCCTAGCCTTGTTATACGTTGTAAATATTGTGTTTATATTTACTTAAATTTTCTGGTTGCGTAAACCATTGCACCGTTTTACTTAAGCCTTCTTCAAGAGATAATTTTGGCGTGAAATTTGTTAAGCGAGTCATTTTTTTATTGTCACACCAAAGTCGAAATACTTCAGATTTTTCTGGTCGGAGACGTTGTTGGTCGCTGATAAACTCAACATCGCTAGCCATAATATTTTTTATTAAATTTAAGGTGTCAGCCATGCTAATTTCATAATTAGAACCAATATTGATGACTTCACCAAAAGCCTGTTTACAGTTTGCTATCGCAATAAAACCTTCACAAGTATCGCTGACATAATTGAAATCGCGCGTTGGTGATAAATCGCCTAACTTAATTTGTTTTTCACCATTAGCAATTTGACTAATTATCGTTGGAATAATAGCGCGAGCCGATTGACGTGGTCCATAAGTATTAAAAGGTCGAGCAATTGATAAGGGTAATTCAAAGGCATTGTAATAGCTCATCGCCATTGCATCAGCACCTATTTTAGATGCGCTATAGGGTGACTGCGCTTGCAACGGATGCTTTTCATCAATCGGCACATATTGCGCGGTGCCATAAACCTCACTGGTTGAGGTATGAATAACTCGGCTAACACCATTATCTCTTGCCGCCTGACAGATATTTAAGGTGCCGGTAACATTAGTGGCAACATAACTTTCAGGAGCCACATATGAATAAGGTATGGCGATCAAAGCGGCTAAATGATAAATAGTATCGATATTTTTTGTGATATGACGACAAAAATAAGGGTCACGAATATCACCATTGAGCACTTCAATATCATCTAAACAGTTTATATCTTCAAGCCAGCCCCAATAATTAAACGAGTTATAAAGTGATAAGGCCTTAACCTTGTAACCTTTTTTTACCAGCATTTCGACTAGATGCGAACCAATAAAACCATCAGCACCTGTGACTAAAACTGTTTCTTTCATTGTATTACCTTTAAATAAAAAGCCCCTTAATGAGGGGCTTTATCAGACAATTATTTTGCTTTTCGTAAGGCTTTCATGTGCTCTGTTTCACGGCTAAGCGGCTCTTTATAATGCTGACGATACACCTCAGGAGCTTCATTGAGAAACTCCAAGTAGTATTGTAATGCTGCGTTAAAGTCACTTAAAGCAATATCTTCACTTTTTGCCTCATACAATAAGCGAGTTAGCGTCGCCTGCATATGCAAAATACTGCCATTGATCAATAATGACAAGTGCCGCTTACCTGATATTTCCACTTCTCTAACAATATGGGATTGCGCTCTCACTTTCGCAATAGCCTCAGCCATAGTACTAATATCATCACTGATATCATCAATAAGCCAATGACAAAGCTCTTCAAAGTCATCTAGATCTGCTGCAGCGACTAAACGTTGATATAGCTCACCATCATCATGATATGACGCTAAGTTATAGGCTCTATCTACTAATAACTTTTTATCTAAATTTGCAGCTATAGTTAACTTTTCAGCAAGCGTATTTTGTAGCGTTGGTATACTTCCGTTAACTAAGACACCATCACTGAGATTAAAACATCGTATCTGCTCATTTTCAGCAATAAAACGCTCTAAGCTCAACTTAGACATGTTAAAGATTGGATCTGAAATAAATTCACCAGAAAAATTACCGGGATTGATAAACTCGTTATTCATTTCAGGATATAAATTTATATCCTTACCTTCGTCATCATAGTAAAAACTATGTTGACTATGATGCGCACCGGCTTTTTTTCGGCCTAAGTCGACACCAACAAAATAAAACTGTCGAAAGCCAAGCTTGGTCGCCATGACAAGGGCGGTATTGGCCACGGTTGGCGTTATATGTTTGGCTTCTTCAAATAACTCACAGGCGATTGGATCTTGTAACAACAGTGATGTTGATGGCTCGCTCGCTTTTGGTGCCATGATACTACGTGCGAATTTATCATGTACTGCTGGGTGGAGAGTAGCCGGAGCCAGTAAAGTCAATTGTTTGATATAGTCTGCAGGGGCATAGTACTCAACTTTTTCTGCCACCGCGAAAATTCTTTCTTGCTCGCAGTGAATATCAACATCTATACCGCACTTATAAAGCGCGCTTAATGCTGAAGCACAGCTAATAATAACCGCCTTGTCACTATATTTTTTAATAAAATCAATATGTTGGTCAAGCGATGGGCCATTACCGACAATGATCACCGGTGTTGTTGCAATATCAACATCAAAAGGCACTTTCTTTTTAAGTACTGGAATACCATTCTCTAAACTTTTCAGAAAATGAGACATCGCCATGATGCCATCATCAAAAAATCCCCAACCTTGAATGAGTTCAAAAAATCGCGCTTTGTATTGTCCAACCAGGGCCGTAATTTCCGCCGAATTTTGATGAATATATAAATGCGTCTTCGCTACTTCATAGCGACCATTGATATAGGTTTCTTTTAACAGTTGATCAAAAAACTCTTCTTCCTGTGGCCCTAGAGAAATATGAAGATTAACGTCTTTAACAGCCATACTATCAAGAATATATTGCCAATTTGCGGTATGTAATGAAGCATAAAAAGTATCTAAACAAGGTTCAATCAAATAGACTGAGCCCACGCTATGTTGGTCAAACAATAGCTCTAGTTGATAACCTAAGCCGACACCAAACATAACTAAAGCATTTAAGTGTTTAGGTAATTCCTGAGTTTTATCAACATCACTATCAACACGGCTTTGTAATAATTCAACGATAGGGTTCAATTTTCTTGAATGCAGGAAGTCACCTAACTTTTCATCATGCTGATAAAATTTAGAGCTCGAGGATAATGGTGATTTTTGATATGCCTGTACTTGCGCTAATGTCATAAGATAAGCGGGATATTCATACATCACATCGCCAGATTCAGTATCGAGCAAATTAGCAAAACCTTCATGAATAGCAACTTCAATTTTCTTTACAGAATAATTACTGAAAAATTGATAAATATCAGGAAAATGCGTTTGAAATGCCTGCATATTACTGCTAAATCGTGATTTTAGGGCTGTTTCATCATCGACTAGCAGTGATAAATTATCAGCAATTGCTTGGAGTTTATTTTCTACTGCTTGCTTAGCATCAAGTTTTTTTTGTAGGAAGTCTTGTTGTTGCTTCAGACTATTGACATGATGTGATAAATCATTACTTTCTTCGTTACTATTAGGCAAAATAAGCTCCAATAACTAAATTAATACGACTTTAGCATTACTCAGCCGATTTATACACCGCCTCTACTGCCAGGTAATAAATACTAAGGCTAAAGCGGCTGTTCTATTTGGAAAGCAAGACATTATGATAGGCATTCATGGCTTTTTTTATCGTCGATTGCTTTTTAACACGCCCCATTAATTCATTGCGCTGAACAGCTAATGCGGCCACGGCCTGATTATCTTCTAATTGAATAAAGTTAATTAATTCAATATAGTTATTTTTTATCTCACCGTCGCTAAGCAGCAGCCCTTCTTGCTCTAAAACACGCTGTAACTTCTCTAACAAAGCTTGCCGCTCTGTTATTTTTTCAAAACATAATGCTAACTTTTCTTGCTTAGCCAGTAAACTGGCTTGCTTAGTTAAAGCGTATATCGACTGAAAAAGTGCCAGATATTGCACACTAACGTCCTGCAGCTAACTGCGCTTGGCTGTGCTCTTTATTTTTAATTAAGCTAATACCTTCTTGCTTAGACGATTCTGGCATTTGAGACCAGGCATCTCTGATAGGTCTAATAAAGGCTGATATTTCATCTAAACCCTCTACTTTTAGAGAAATACTTAAATCAATTAGCTTCGTAATACAGTAGGTATATAAATTATCAAAATTTTCCGATATTTTTGGCTCAGACTCTTTATCCAAAGATTCTCGCAAGGCGCTAAAAATATTAATAGCTTTGGTGATAGCGATCGATTTACTGGCCAAATCTTTTCGTTCAATCGCACCTTTTGCTTCAGCAATTGCCCTTAATGCGCCGTCAAACATCATTAAAATAAGTTGATGTGGATCTGAAGATAAAACGCCACTTTCAATGTTAACTTTTCTATAAGTTTGTAAATTTTTTCTCATCGGGCTAACCCCCAGTTACAATTAATAATATTACCTATGATTAAAAGCGGGAATAATGACTAGCTAGTCACTACTTTTGCTTAACCCCGCTAAAGCTGAATCTAGGAATGAACCTGTTGCATTATATTGCGCTACGGTATTGTCTAAAAAGGTAAAGCGCTTTCTCAAGGTCTCTTCATAATTTCTTAGATAATCCTCTAACGCTTCGTACTCACCTTCAATACCGCTAAGTTGCTCGTTTAATGATTTTTCGCGCTCAATTAAAGTGCCATTAGTACCAATATAATTATTGATAGATTCTGACATTTTCGTCGCAACACCATTAGTAGAAGCAAATATCGCGCCAACCTCTGCCAAATTACTCTCTAAGGCGCTAGCTAAGCGTTCTTGGCCGCTTGGTAATGAGTTACCGCTAGAGGCAGAAATTTCCAACGTACCATATTTAGTAATATCTATACCAATATCACTTAAAGAATCAATACCACCCGTTAAGCCAGCAACATTATTAATCACCATATCGGTTAATTGTTGCTTTACCTGGCGTAAGTTTGGGTCAAAAGCTAAACGCCCTTGCTGTGGTGCACCTAGACCCGTAATATTGGTCATTAGCGCATTAAAACCATCTACAAATTCATTAATTAATGTCGTACCATTTTCTTCATCTTGCGCGATGTTAATCGTTGCTGGTGTACCTAAATTTACGGTTTTAGCGGTAATGGTAACGTCTTCGATAACATTTTTAAATTCATTACTACTACTGGTTGCCTTATTGCCGTCAATGTAAATAACCGCATCTTGTGCTACCTGTTCAACGCTGTTGTTTGTTGAAATGGCGTCCAGTGATGCATCCGATGTTGTTACTGTCAAATTATTGGCTAGGCCAGTAACTTGAGAATTAAACACCAAAAAAGAACCACTATCACCATTAATAATATTAGCAGTTACACCAAAGTTAGTACTTTGCTCATTAATTTTATCGCGGATGGCTGAAAGATCGTCAGCAGCGTCAACCGTAACATCAAAGCTATCGACACCTGCACCAAAAGTTAGGGTACCTGTGCCCACGGTATCGGCAGAACTTGTAAAAGTTTCCGATTGTAGACGCGTTCCCAACGCTAAGGCTTCTACTTCAACAGAAAAACTACCGTTACTGGCAAAACCATTACTGGTTAGCTCAATCGCTTCCGTACTGCTGGAAAGGATTTGTTTGTTAAATGCGTCCGCATTAGCAAGTTTATTTAAAATACTATCGAAAGAGGATAAAGCCGATTTAAAACTACCGACACCGGATAACTCCAGGGTTAGTTCTTCTTCTTTAGTTTGCAGACGTATTTCTCGAGGAACTGCCTCAGCATCGATAAAAGCCGTAACGATAGACTCTAAATCTATTCCTGACCCTACTCCTAACGATGTAAGATTCATAATATTCCCCAATAATTAATAACTAATAACAGCAATATACTGTATTTTACACGGTAAATGCTAAGATTTTTGTTGAGACGTTGTACGTTACTGCTTAAACTCTTTTATCAAGAAGTATGCCAGCCTTTTCACCCACTTCCTGATGCAATGCTTGTATTTTCTGCGCAATAGATATTAACTCTTCCGATGGAAACTGCTTAATAAGTTCTTTGCTTTCGTTATCAATCACTTTAATGACAGTTTTTCCTGAATCATTATCTTTGGTAAAATTAACATTGCGTGGTGGTTGATTAATAAAATCAGAAACTATTGCAATCGCTTGCTCTAATTGCTCGGCACTTTCAGGGGCATTTTCGTTTTTTGCTGTCTCTGCACTTTCTTCAATTTTTTTCAGTAAGATATCTTGCGACAGCACCGAGGCACCGTCATTGTCGACGGAAGACGATTGATTATTTTCAATTTTTTTCTTAACTTCGGTAGTATTATCATTACTAATTTGGCGTGTTCGTTCAATATCAAAGCCGGATGATATACTCGCAGATGAGAACATATTTGACGACATCTTAACTCTCCTTAAAGTCACCACATTTCAAATGTGTTAATAAAAAATGAGCCCTCAATACTGAGCGCTCATTATTTATAGTATTAACTCAACCAATGATAGTAGATCTTATAATAATGACAACGCTATTTGTGGTTGTTGGTTAGCTTGTGCCAACATAGAGCTTGATGCTTGTTGCAATACACTGTTTCGAGCTAATTTTGCAGACTCAGAAGCAAAGTCAGTATCTTCAATACGTGAGCGTGACGCTGACAAGTTTTCTACCGTATTATCGTTACTGCGAATAACTGAACTAAAACGGTTTTGTTTTGCACCTAAATCAGCACGGGTTGTATTCACTGTTTTTAATACTGAATCTAAGTCTGTGATTGCCGATTGTGCATTAGCAAACGTACTTACTGTTACATCCGCTCCAATATCGGTCGCAGAGAAGCTTGTACCAATGGTGATAGAAATTACTTGTGTAGCATCAGCGCCTACTTGGAATCGCTCACTGTAATCACCATCAAGTAAGTTTACACCACCAAATGAGGTTTGCTCAGAAATACGCGTTAATTCATCCGTTAATTCAAGAACCTCAGTATTTAGTGCCGTTCTATCAGCTGTAGTGTTAGAGCCGTTTGATGATTGTACCGCTAAGGTACGCATACGTTGTAAAGTGTTAGTATACTCGTCTAACGCACCCTCAGCAGTTTGTGCCAGCGAGATAGCATCGTTAGAGTTACGACTTGCTTGATTTAGACCGTTTATTTGTGAAGCTAAACGACTCGATATTTGTAGACCAGCAGCATCATCTTTCGCGCTGTTAATACGTTTACCAGATGAAAGTCTTTGGTAACTAGTCGAAAGTTCTTCAGTAGAACGACTAAGTTGACGTTGTGAATTCAATGATGCGATATTACTATTTACGACTAAAGCCATGATAATGCTCCTGGGTCAAATTGCCCGTCAAAGTTATTAATTTACGAAGCGATTATTCAGTTTCGATAAGTGCTTCTTGTAAACTTTATCGGTAGCTTGGTTATTTACTTTAATCTTTTTTTACTTTTTTTCTTAATTCAACCCAAAAAACACATAAGTACATGTAATTAATATAAAAATACCATTAAATGTTTTTTATCATCTCATGGTTATATTTTCATATAAAAAAAACCTCCGAAGAGGCTTTTAAAGGATAAGCATTTATTACCGCGATTATTGTAATAACGATAAAGCTATTTGCGGTTGCTGATTCGCCTGTGAGAGCATAGAGCTCGCTGCTTGTTGTAAAACACTACTACGCGCTAGTTTTGCAGATTCAGCAGCATAGTCGGTATCTTCAATGCGTGAGCGCGATGCTGAAACATTTTCCGCAGTATTAGTATTACTTCGAATAACCGAACTAAAGCGGTTTTGTTTCGCACCGAGATCGGCACGGGTACTATTCACCGTCGACAATACTGAGTCTAAATTAGTGATTGCTGTTTGTGCGTTGGCAAAAGTACTTACTGTGACGTCTGCGCCAATAACGGTAGATGAAAAGTTTTGCGATATGGTCATAGAAATAACTTGACCGGCATCAGCTCCCACTTGAAAGCCAACAGCATAGCTACCATCTAATAATGATACGCCACCAAAAGATGAGTCAGTTGCTATCCTATCTAGCTCATCAGTGAGTTCAGTTACTTCAGCATTCAATGCTGCTCTATCTGCAGTGGTATTTGATCCATTTGACGATTGTACAGCCAATGTTCGCATACGCTGGAGAATATTAGTATATTCATCTAACGAACCTTCAGCAGTTTGCGCTAATGATATACCATCATTGGCATTTCGTGCCGCTTGATTTAGACCGTTAACTTGTGATGTCAGTCGACTTGAAATTTGCAAGCCAGCAGCATCATCTTTTGCACTATTGATACGTTTACCTGAGGACAGGCGTTGATATGATGTACTCAGATCGTCAGTTGCTCGGGTCAATTGGCGCTGAGAGTTTAAAGATGCGATATTACTATTTACGACTAAAGCCATTGCTATCATCTCCTAAGGTTAGGGTGTGGCTCTATTGCTGATAACAACACTTCTTCGGAACCACAATTCAAATTTTTTGACACATACAAATAAAAGCATATCTCGTGCCAAAAGTTATTTTATTTTAAATTAATTAAATATAATTGAATAAACTCAAGTCTTTTACTTGAATAAAACTTTGTTGAGCCGCTTGTAATGCAACTTTAGATTGTTCAAAGGTCGCTACTGCTTTGGAAAAGTCTAAATCTTCAATATTTGATTTTCCAGACGCGAGGTTCAACTGGGCATCCGCATGATTACTTTCTTGGCTATCGATCAGTTGTAACCGAATGCCAGCATCACTGCGGCGTGTAGTCATATGATTGAGTGCTTGATCAAGCTGCGCTAGCGTATCGGCATATTCTACCCCGTGTTTAACTGCATCCGTTGGGGCAGTGCCGACTTCCATCCAGTTAATAGCATTTTTAATGCTTTCAAAAATACTAATATTTTGCTCTGGTGTGATATCAACCTCATCGCCCGGCAATGGGTTGCCACTTAATTGAACTTCTATTCCATTAAAGGCAATGGTTTGCCCTGCGGTATAAGGAGTTGTTGGTACTACAACAGTGCCGTTACCATCAGTGACGGTTAAATCATTAGGTAGGCTAAAAGCAAATTTATAATCGGGAGGGTTCGTTGCCGGATCATAATTACTAGGATCGGTAATCGTCGCATTATTGACGCTAAATCCTGAAAGGTTAGTCACATACTTGGTACTAAAGTCGCCAATTTCATTTGGAATATTAAAAAATGCCACATCACCTGGTTGATTGGTTGCAACAGAAACATTTTTTGCTATTTGTAGCTCTCTAACACCACTGTCTCCCAGATAATTAACACTCTTATCAGCTTGAAGTGCAAAAGGTTCGATATTGGTTTGATAACCAGCAAAAATATAACCACCAGTTTCATCTTTACTATTGGCGATATCGAGTAATTGCGACAAAGTATTTGTTGCTTGATCTGCCAAAGAGGATAGATCAGCATCAGACAAAGTACCGTTATTTGCTTGAATAAAAACTTGTTTTAACTCTTGCATCAGATCTTCAGCATTTGCAAATGAGATGTCTTGTAACGAGTTACGGTTTTCTGCTTGGGTTATGTTGCGTTGATATTTATCAATATTGGCCAATTCATTTTTATAACCGGCAAGTGTGCCGTAAGCTACAGCGTCATCTTTAGCAGTAAGTACCCTTTTGCCACTAGACAAATAATTGACTTGTTCATTGACACTAGATTGCTTATTAGTCAACTGCTGGCTATTCTGGAAATAAAACTGTGCTGTTGAAACTCTCATAATATTTCCTCTTAAACCGCGGCTAATAAGGTATCAAAAATGGTATTGGCTACCGATATAATTCGAGATGAAGCTTGATAAGCTTGTTGAAACTTAATCATATTTGCTGCTTCTTCATCTAAATTGACCCCTGAAGTAGATTGATTGCGGTTATAGGCTTGAGTAAATAACGCTTGCGCAGTATTAGCAACAAGCTCTGCTGAACTGGCTTTAGAGCCAATATCTGCAGTGGTTATCGCTAAACTCTGGCTAAATGTTTGTGTACTGTTACCCACAATTGCTTGTTCTTGTGTGGCAGAAATAAAACTAGCATTGCTGCCATTACCTGGACCAAAAACATCGGAAATAGTAAATTTTTCACGAGCTAATGAACCTTGTCCCACTGGCGCACCTGAAATTTCAATTTGAAAAGCAGCACTAGCAGGTGCTGGTGGCATATCAATTATCACAGAAGCTCCAGCTGCGAAGTTTCCTGAAGTTATTACCGGTGCTGGTGGTGGGTTAGCAGCATCATAAACACGATAGTCGAATGTGCCCGATGAATTTTTATAAACATCAACAGTTAACTTAGCATTGCTGCCTTCGGTGTATGCTCTTGCCGTTACCGGATCGGTAACATTGATGATGCTAACAGCACCATCACTAACATTATTAGCATCGGGATTGGCACCTACCGCTGAGCTTGCCGCAAGCCCTTTACCATCAGTTAATGTCACCTTCATTAATGCAGCACTATTTTCCGTCGGACGAATAGTAAATTTATCGTCGGTAGCTGGTGCCCCTGATACTTCATTAAATTCAAAACCTAAGCCCGTACTATAAGTACCAGATCCGGCAGCACCTAAGTTAGTTACCGAGCCACTCGTTTTATTAGTCATAAGGTAGTCGCTACCATCAAACTTAATTTCAAATTCATCTGCTGGCACTAAAGAAACATCGGTAATATTAACAGCCGCACTTAGACCTCCCGAGTTTGTGGTATGGTTTAACACTCGTCCAGCTTGTAAGCCTGCACTATTTATATCGGTAAATATCTCACGCCCTTGCTGTGCCTCTAAGTCAAGGCCTTGCGACTGCGCTTGGTTCAATGTTTCTGAAATAACCATAGCCAAGCGATTGATTTCGTTACGTGTATCGAGTAAATGTTCATCACGATATTCCATTTTCGCAGCAATAGCGCCACCAAGCTTGCCGCCGTCAATAGCAACGCTACCATTACGGCTATTTATCTGTAATTGTGTTTGCAGCGGATCTGGATTACCCGCTTGCACACTGATGGTTAAAGGAGTAATACCAGCAACAAGCGTGGCACCATTACCTATCATCACTGTCATAACACCATTGGTATCTTGAATGGTATTAACAGAAGTGTATTCACCAAGCTGGCCAACAAGCTGATCGCGCTTATCTAATAAGTCGTTTGGTTGGCCCGCTACCGTTAAATCACTATTTTGTAGAATTTGTTCGTTGATTTTCGCTATTTCTTGCGATATTTGTGAAATTTTACTGGCCATTTGCTCAATTTCACCGTTAGTAGATTTCTCTAACTGATCAAAATTAGCATTCAACGTATTGAAGTCACTGGCAAGAATTTCAGCTTGACTTAACGCGATATTACGCAAGCCTAAATCACTTGGATTATCAGCAATGCCATTCATTGCCTGATAAAATCGATCAATTGAACCACCGATGGCATCACCGGAAAAGGTCATGATTTCATTGAGCTGGTTTAAATTAATACTAAGGGCGTCAGAATTACCGAGGTTACTTTGGCTCAGTAGCTGTTCTTTATGAGAGAATTGATCATAAATGCGAGTAATATCTTGAACATAGGTTCCTCCGCCAATATAGTTGCCACCATTTACAAGCCCTTGAGAAGCACCTTGCTCTGCTCTCTGGCGATTGTAACCTTCAGTGTTTACATTGGCTATATTGTTACCAACTGTCGCTAACTGCTGCTGTGCGGCTAATAAACCACTAACACCAGTTTGATATAGACTAATCGACATGACCTAAACTCCCGCAGTAACCTTAATTTCAACGGTGAAATTACCGATAAATTTATTTATTTATTTATTAAACTGGTTACTGTCCGAAGGGTTCCCATTATCTTTTTAGCGTAATTGGGATCGGTTGCATAACCAGCACTTTGTAGGTTATGCAAAAATTGCTCCACATCTGTCGACTTTTCTAAAGCTCCTTGATATCTTTCACTACCGGTTAATAATTTTAAGTAGTCATTGACACTTTCTGACAGTGATTCATAGACCCTGAAAGGTTCGCGCTTCTTGACCATTGCGCCATTTTCAAACTCAAGCGTTTCTTTATGTGTTTGCTCACCATCCCAGCGACTATCAGCTTTGATGTTAAATAAATTATTAGAGCTTTCACCGCTATCGGTTTTAATAATTTTTTGACCCCAGCCGGTTTCCAATGCTGCTTGAGCAATAACCACTTCAAATGGCACATTAATTTTATCTTGCACACGTTTTGCCTCTGGTATTAAGGCAGTCACAAAATCTTTAGGTTGTTCAAAAACGGGGGCTTGGAGCAAGTTTGCCGCCGTTTGAGCGACAATTGAGCCATTTGTTTGACGATCGTTGTTAGCATCCTGCTCTGCTGTCGAATTATTGGCTAAACTAATATTGTTAATTGCTGGTGAGTCACTAACACGAACATTTGCTCGGCTATCAAGGTTACCATCTGAACGCAAAATAGAATGAGGGGTGAAATTTTCGCTATCACCACCAAGTTGACGAACAATAAGCTCAGAAAGACCTAGTGCGCCATTATTAGAAAGCTCTAGCGACATTTGCTGATCGTGCATATCACGATAAAATTTTGTCGATTCTGAGTTTAGCGGACTATCAGACTCCAACACATCTTGTGCTTTACGCATACTTTTCATTAACATTTGTACAAAGATAGCCTCAAACTGCTTTGCAGCTTGGTCTAGTGCGGCTTCTTTACTGGCCTTATCACCCGACTTCGCATCTTGGCGAATTGAGTTTAAGCCGTTAATATCTAAAAAGTTTTGTGCGTCAGCAATACGTGTGGTCATAAGCAGTATAGGATCATTAAATAATGATCAAATCTCCACGTAATGCTCCGGCTTGATCTAGCGCTTCTAAAATCGCCATCACATCGCCTGGACCTGCGCCGACTTGATTAATCGCCCGCACTAACGCATCTAAAGTAACTCCGGGATCAAAAACAAACATCCGCGAATCATCTTGTTTAACATCAATAATCGATTGGTTAGTCGCTACAGTCTCTCCTTCTGCGAAGGCATTAGGCTGAGAAACATTTTCAAGTTCATTAATTGTTACCGTAATACCACCATGGGTAATTGCCGCCGGCAGTAAACGAACATCAGCACCGATAACAATAGTGCCAGTACGAGAGTTAACAATAATTTTTGCTGCCGGAGAGCCGGGTTCAAACTCTAGATTTTCTAAGGTTGATAAAAAGCTAACACGATCTGCAGCATCTCTCGGTGCTGTCACTTTCACCGATGCAGCATCAATGGCACGTGCAGATCCGGCAATCAAATTGTTAATGGTATCTGACAGGCGCTTTGCCGTGGTAAAGTCGGCATTATGTAAATTAAAAGTAATATGGTCACCAGAAGTAAATGGCGACAATACTTCCCGTTCCACCATAGCGCCATTAGCGATCCGACCAACCGTTGGCGTATTAGCAATTACTTTTGAGCCATCTAATCCTTCTGCACCTAAACCACTGACAATTAAACTACCTTGGGCAACGGCATAAGCATTACCATCAAGCCCCATTAATATCGTTTGGATTAAGGTACCACCACGTAAACTTTGTGCACTGCCCATAGAAGAAACCGTCACATCAATTTTTTGTCCTGGTTTTGAAAACGCGGGCAATTCTGCATGGACAGCAACGGCGGCAACATTTTTAATTTTAGGCTTTAAGTTTGCCGGCATTTGGATACCAAAATTACTCAGCATGGTTTTAAAGCTTTGCTCAGTGAAAGGACTTTGCTCACCCGTGCCCGGTAAACCCACCACTAAACCGTAGCCAATTAACTGGTTACTGCGAACACCAGCAACATCCGCTAAATCTTTAATACGTTGTGCATTTACTTCTGGCATAACGGCTAAAGTCATTAAACATAAAAAGCTATATAAGTATTTTTTCATCATATTATTCCGCTAAAGAGGCCACCATGAACTACTGAAAAATTTAGATAACCAGCCTTGTTCTTGTACATCGGCAAAGGTACCAGTACCCGCATATTGAATGCGTGCATTTGCCACTTTGCTTGAGGTGACGGTATTTTCTGAACTAATATCTTGTGAGCGTACAATACCGGTTAAACGAATATATTCGTCACCATTATTTAATGACATCCACTTCTCACCACGGATCATCAAGTTACCATTAGGTAGTACTCTTAAAACATGAACAGAAATATTGCCCGACAAACTATTACCTTGGTTAGCCTTTGAGTCACCTGAAAAGTCTGACGATTGGTCGTAGCCAAATTGCAGTGCTTTATTTTTAAAATTCAGTGTGTCACCACCAAAACCAGTAACGGGGCTAAGCGTGGCACTATTTTCTTTCGTTAATTCAGTTTTAGCATTTTTTTGCGCTTGAGTACTTTCACTTAAAATGACGGAGATAATATCGCCGACGCGATGAGCTTTAGAGTCTGAATAAATGTTATTAATGTAATTTACTTTAAATAGCGAGCCCGTAGGCACTAAAGGTTCATCTTCCATTTCAGGTAAAATTGGCGCAAAATCAGGATCATTGGGTAATGTTTTAGCTTGTTCGACACTCGCACAGCCAGTGAACAGCATAGTAACAATGCTCAAAGTAACGAGGGTCGATATTAGCGAAGATTGTTGGCCTTTCATGATATGCTCCTCAATCTTATAATTGTTGATTGATATAGCTAAGCATTTGATCGACAGCTGAAATAACTTTTGAATTCATTTCATACACCCGCTGACTTTCAATTAAGTTAACTAGCTCTTCAGTGGTATTCACATTCGACGTTTCTAGCGCTCCTTGCACTATCATGCCATAACCTTCTAGCCCTGGTACGCCCTCTTGTGGCGCACCACTGACTGCGGTCTCAACATATAAGTTCTGCCCTATTGGCTGCAAACCTGTCGGGTTAACAAAGTTGATGGTATTTATTTGTCCAACAACAGCGGGCTCTGCTTGCCCCTGTAAGGTCACAGAAACTTCACCATCTTGAGAAACAATAATGCTTAAAGCGTCTTCTGGTATGGTTATTTGTGGCTGCATCAAATAGCCAGCACCTGGCGTTACTATATTGCCTTCGTCGTCCATGGTAAATTGACCATTACGGGAATAAGCAGATGAACCATCAGGCATTAAAATTTCAAACATGCCTTCACCTTGAATCATCAAATCCAAGGCATTATCAGTATTAAGCATGTCACCTTGCGTATGAATTTTTTGCGTTGCCACCACTTTAGTACCAGCACCGAGCATTAAGCCCGATGGCATTTCAGTATCTTGTGCTGAGCGCCCACCAGGCTGGTTAATTGTTTGATAAAGTAAATCTTCAAATACCGCACGACTTTTCTTAAAGCCAACGGTACTCGCATTGGCTAAATTGTTAGAAATAACCGCAATCTCTTTCGTTTGCGCATCTAAGCCTGTTTTACTGATCCATAATGCTGGGTTCATATATCACCTCGAAATAATTTATTTAGAACGCACGTAATAATGAAGATGCACTTGAATCAATTTCTTCTGCGGTTTTCATCATTTTTAGCTGCATTTCAAATTGTCGCTGCAGCGCGATCATATCAGTCATCTCACCGATAGGATTGACATTACTTGACTCTAAAGCACCACTTGCCACTTGTACCGAGACATCAGCCGGTTCAATATTGCCATCTTTACGACGAAATAAGCCGTCGTTACCTTTCTCTAAAAAGCGATTATCTGGGTTAACAAACTTAATACGTCCAACTTCTTCTTGTACTGAACTTGGCGCTCCTTCTGGCTGTACCATAATGGTGCCATCAGCAGAAATATTAATATTATTAACCGGTAATGGTAAAAAGATAGGACCATTTTCACCGATAACTAAGTCACCACTTGACGTTTCAAGGGCACCATTATCACTTAACTTTAACTGACCATTACGAGTGAAAGCTTCACTACCATCTTCAGTCTGCACGGTTAACCAACCCTGACCTTGAATCGCAATATCCAGATCGCGTCCAGTTGTAAGTAAAGCGCCACTGTCAAAATTTTGGCCTGCTCGCTCGGTCATAGAGAACACCCGAGTAGGTAAGCCTTCACCAAAAGCTTGCATTGCTCTAGCATTCGCTAGATCAGCCTTAAAGCCAGTAGTTTTGGCGTTAGCGAGGTTATTAGCATTCACTGATAAGGCTTGCATGTTTTGCTTGGCACCGCTCATAGCGATATAAAGCATCTTATCCATAATGAACTTCCCCAATAAAATAAGTCATAGTTGAACTACTGCAAGTACGATGCCAAAAAAATCAAGCAGAAAAATTAACCGTATGATGAACAGTGGGCGAGATAATAAAATTAAAAAAAACCAGATATCTCTGGTTGAGAATCTGGTTTTTTAGTGGTTATTCGTCAATTAAATTAACGAATTTGTAAAATAGTCTGGTTCAACTGATTATCAACCTCTAACGCCCTAGAGTTAGCCTGGAAGTTACGTTGAGCTGAAATTAAATCAATCAACTCTGTAGTTAAGTTAACATTAGATTGCTCTAAGGCCGATGAGTTGATGGTACCAAAGGTACCCGATCCGCCTTCGCCTGCAAGTGCTTCCCCTGAAGTGATACTCTCTTTCCAGCCGGTACTGCCCACTTGTGTTAAACCTTGCTCATTAGCAAAATTTACCATAGCAATACGTGATAATGGCTCTGAGGTACCATTACTGTATGTTGCCCGCACTAAACCATCAGTACCGATATCAATGCCAGTTAATCGACCAACCGCTAAACCATCTTGTTGTAATGATGTTACTTCAAAATTAGAAGCAAATTGTGTTGGTTCATTAGGGTTTGGTGCTAGGGGATCTAAATTGAAATTTATTTTTACCACTTGATCTGGATCTGCGCCGTTAGGTAAGTGATCGGTAAATGCTACGGTTCTAATACCACCATTACTTGGAGATGGAGATTGACTAATAAAGTCACCCGAAGAATTGTAAGTTAATCTAGCTCCTTTTACTCCGCCCGGTGCTAAACCACCACTACCAGTACCACCTTCAGGTGTTGTCGCAGCAATAGCATTAGCATGCGCTGTTTTTGCTGCATTTAAGGTTGCTAAATCAGCGGAAGTCGGTGAGACTATTGCATCATAAGTTGTTTGAGCGTTAGTGGCATTTGTTCTTGCTGTTGCTTCATTAGCATCAGCCGTAGCTTGAACAGCTGGATCATCGTCTAAGTCAATTACTTTACCGTCAACTGCGGCGAACATCATCCACTGATTAGGCGCGGTTGTTGGGTCATCTTTCACAAAGTAATAAGTCATAATATGACTATCGCCTAAAGAATCAAAAATCGTAATAGAGGTCGAGTGGTTAAAAGTTAATGGATCTGTTGGATCAAAATTATCAGGAGCACTAGATATATAGGAATCTCCCGCCGGTAAGTTCATCCGAATATCAACCTCTGAAGACTCCTGAGGCGCACCAGAAGCCGTTGGAATACGAATCGGTTCCGCAGTACTTAAACTTACTGAAGCAGACGTACCATCAGGGTTAACCGGAAAGCCTAATAAATGGCCACCTTGTGAGTTAACAATAAAGTTATCTTGATTTAATTTAAATTGCCCTGCTCGGGTATAAGAAGTTTCCAAGCTACCAAGCTCAGGCACTGTAGCAAAGAAACCATTACCGGTAATCGCTAAATCTAAGGAGTTGTTAGTAAACTGAATACTACCTTGAGAAAATTGTTGAGCAACATCAGCCGTCAAAACACCGTCACCGACTTTGGTTTTGCCTGATGATAATAAAGACGCAGCATAAACATCTACAAACTCTGCGCGCGACTCTTTAAAGCCAGTTGTGTTTACGTTTGCAATGTTATTGGATGTAACATCCAAATCTTTTTGAGCAGCGTTTAGACCGCTTAATGCGACATTAAATGACATAGTTCACCTCGTAAAAAATTCTGTTAATTTAACCTTGTGTTACTTCAATAACATCCGATAGTTTCATCGAACTGCCACCATTAAGATTTAATAATATGCTGCCACCGGCACCTGCTAGAGTGACGCTATCGACTTTTCGATAGGTCATGGCTTGTAATTCATTCGCTTCACCGTCAACCAGTCCGGCAACTCGAAAACGATAAGCACCTTCAGGTGCTGGTTTACCGTCAGCGCCTTGTCCATCCCAAGTAAAAGTGAAGTCTCCTGCCTTAACACTACCGACAGGAACGGTTTGTATAATTTCTCCGGCAACGTTCTCAACATAAATATTAACGTTTGATGCCGGTTTATCAGTAACGAGCTTGCCTTTGACTTCCTCACCTTCCTCCATACCAAAAACATTATCATCAACTAAAACACTTCGCCCAACTAAAGACGATGCTTGTAATGCTTGGCTAGACGACATAGAAGCGGCAAAGTTAGTGAATTGATCATTTAAATTAGACACGCCATCGGTGGTCGAAAATGCCGTCATTTGAGAGATCATTTCGTTATTTTCAACCGGCTTAGTCGGGTCTTGATTCGAAAGCTCTTGGGTGAGTAACGCGAAAAAATCTTCTTGCGTTAGCATGCCGCGATTTGCATCCGCTTCAGGAGTTGGTGTTTCTTGCTGCCAACGAATATTGTCTAATGGATTAGAACCCGATACAGTTTCCATATTAAATTCCTATATAGCCTTAGCGTTGACCAAGTGTTAGTGTTTTAGTCAGCATGCTTTTTGCCGACTCCGCTATTTGCACATTAGTTTGATATGAGCGTGAAGCCGAAATCATATTGGTCATTTCTTCAATAACATTAACATTCGGCTTATAAATATAACCGTCACCATCTGCCATTGGATGATCCGGCGCATATTCAACATTAAGTGGCTTGTCACTTTCAACAACACCTAAAACCTGAACACCTACCGACTCATTTTGTCCGCCGGCAGCTTTTTGCATCTCCGCGGCAAAAACTGGGTGGCGTGCACGATAGGTTTTATCGACACTGCTGCTAACACTATCGGCGTTAGCTATATTACTGGCCGTTGTGTTTAAGCGCACTGATTGCGCGCTCATTCCCGAACCAGAAACAGAAAATACATTAAATAGGCTCATTATTACTGCCCTCCAGTGATGGCTTTTCGCAAGCCCTTAATACTACCGTTTAGAAATTGTAGGCTTGCTTGGTATTCCATAGAGTTTTTTAGATACAAGTTTCGTTCCACTTGTACATCTACATTATTACCGTCACCAGTATCAGGTTGATCAGATTGTCTAAAGCCAACGCCATTGTTCAGCTCCATACGGACATCGAAATGTTTTTCATTGGTACGAGTCATACCGGTTTGTTGTTTGGAACTTGCTTGCGCTAGTGCAGCTTTGAAGTCCATTCCTCGAGCTTTATAGCCTGGCGTATCGGCATTAGCAATGTTACTGGCAATAAGCTCTGCGCGCTGAGCACGTATTTGCAAACCTTGTGGATAAATACCAAATGCTTTTTCAAAACTAATAGCCATAAAAAAATACCTCCAAGTGAATGAAGGTATTTATTCAAGATTTATGCCAGAGGTATTAGGTGGATGTTATTTTTTTTGGTAAACAATGCCAGGATTGCAGCGGATCATATTAAAATCTTGGCTAATTCCGGCCAGAGATTCCGAAGCGCCCAGAAATAAATAGCGATCGTTATTTAGTGTACCGTGAATTTGGGAAATAATTTGTTTCTTAATCTCAGGAGAGAAGTAAATCAAGACGTTACGGCAAAATACCAAATCAAAACGTCCCATTAAACTGTAACTGTTCAGTAAGTTTAATTGTCGGAAACTGACCATTTTTTTGATAACATCTTTGACTTTTAACATGCCATTATCACCCGCTTCGAAAAACTTTTTTTTGCGCTCTAAAGATAAGCCTCTTGATAACGATAAACTGTCATAATGCGCATATTTGCAATGCTCCAACATAGTATTAGAGATATCAGTGCCAATAATTTGAACACCAGCAGCAAATGCGCCAGGATTACTTTGTTGATACTCATAAATTGCCATAGCAATTGAATAAGGCTCCTGCCCTGAAGAACTTGCCGCTGACCAAATTTTTAATGGTGTTCGCTGGCCCTTAAACTCAGGTAGTAAACGCTTTTTCAACAGCTCAAATGGATACTCATCGCGAAACCATAGTGTTTCATTTGTTGTCATGGCATCAATAACTGCCGCTCGTAATTGCCGCTTAACCGGATTAAGCGTTTGCGCAACTAAATCAGATAATGATGGCACATCAAATTTTATCATCAATGGCGCTAAACGACTTTTCACCAAATACTGCTTACTTTCACCTAAAACAATGCCGCATTGTTGCTCTAGAAAAGTTCTAAACTGATGATAACTCTTATCATCAAGTTGCTTAGTTAACACTAGCTATAATCCACCTTATTTAATTAACGTAACAAATATTAAGAAACTTCATCATGCTTTAGCCACTTCTTAACGGCCGTAGCCAGCTCATCAGGATGAAATTTAGGAATAAAATCTTCTGCACCCACTTTCTCTACCATGGCATTATTAAATACACCACTTAAAGAAGTGTGTAAAATTACCGGGATATCTTTCATCCGTTCATCTTGCTTAATCTCTGCCGTCAGGGTGTAGCCATCCATTTCAGGCATTTCAATATCAGAAATTAACAAGGCAACTTTTTCAGTGATGCTATTTTGACAGCCCTCAGCAATATCTTGTAACTGATTCAGTGCATCTTGACCATTTTTAGCTAACAACATATTCAGACCTAGTGGCTCAAGTGCTCGCTTAACTTGATTTCGAGCAACTGTTGAGTCATCTGCGATCATAATAACGCGGTCACCAATATCTTCACCAACAGTGACATCGGCAACACCTTCACTTAATTCCGTTGAAATAGGGCTAATTTCATTAAGAATTTTTTCCACATCCAGGATCGATACCATTTCATTGTCAATCTCAGTAACGGCGGTAAGGTAACTTGATTTACCGGCTCCTTCTGGCGGTGGCATAATATCTTTCCAGCTTAAGGTAACAATGCGTTCGACACCCGAAACAAGGAACCCTTGCACGCTACGATTGTACTCCGCAATAATAACGAAGCTACTTTCTGTTTGTACAATTTCAGGACCCCCTGTAGCTTTACTTAAATCAATAACAGAAATAGTTTGACCACGAATATGGGCCACACCCTTAATGAATTTATCTTGTTTGGGTAACGATGTCAGCCGAGGGCAAGGCATAACTTCACGTACTTTAAAGACGTTTATGCCAAAGCGCTGTCTACCAACAAGCTTAAATAGTAGCAACTCCAATCGATTTTGACCGACTAATTGCGTACGCTGATTAACTGAATCTAATATACCTGCCATAAAAACCTCTTTAGCTATGCCAATGAAAATATAACAAAGGCACAATTCTTGATTGTATTCCCAATTAAGCAATAACGTAAATGTTTTGACGTTATTTATGTTAAATTGTATTCAGTAAGCATAGACGAGTATTTTTATTTCCCTAGCAGCCAGATCAAAAAATTATGAGTAAATTAAAGATTTTAATAACGTTTACCGTTATTTACTTAGCGGTACTTAATCCGAGTACAGCCATGACATTCGATCGCGATTATCTTTATAATTTCATCAAATCTTATGTTGAAAGCAATGTGAGCATACCTGCCCAGGGAAAACTAAACGTTGAAGTATCTCCAATAGATCCAAGAATTTCATTACAGCCTTGCTTATCGCCATTATCGGCAAATATACCTGAAAAACATAACGGTAGAAACGTAAATGTTAAAATTGTTTGCCCAGACGAGGAACCTTGGCAACTATTTATTCCTGTAAAGATCCAAACTATCGTGCCGATATTGGTAACTCGGATGCGGATAGCTAAAGGTACCTTACTCGATAACTCTAATATTGAAGTTATTTTTAAAGATAGCGGCCAGATACGCGGGACTGTATTAACTGATCCGAAAATCGTTACTGGTGCCAGGACTAAGCGAAACTTATCTCAAGGCAGTGCTATCACCAATAGAAACACCTGCTTTGTTTGTAAAGGACAACCGGTAAACATCATCGCAAAATCAGCTAGTTTTGAAATTAAATCCTTTGGTATTGCACTTAAAGATGGTAGTTTAGGTGAGCTAATTCCTGTTGAAAATAAGAAATCTGGTCGTGTGGTTCAAGGACAAGTTAGCGCTATTAACCAAGTAGTAATTAATCTATAATATTTGCTTAAGTTTCCCGCTGTTTTGCCGATATAAGGTTAGAAACCAATTACTGTTGTAAATAGGACATGATAATGGCTATAAATATCAATAACTTGAATAACGTCAATCAAGTAAAGCAAAAATTTGAACAACAAGTGCAAACAAAACAGCAAGTCACGCAAAATACTGAGACTTCACAACAAGCTAAATTTGCAACTCGTGATTCAGTATCAATTACTCCACAAGCAAAGCAGATGAATGAGCTACAAAAAAAAGCAACAGATTCTTCGCCAGCACTTAATCAGAAAAAAATTGATGAGCTAAAAAGTGCTATTACTTCGGGTGATTATAAAATTAACCCAGAAAAACTAGCGGCAAGTATCGCCAGTTTTGAATTTGAACTCGGCTAACTTGCCGCTATCGCTATAGTGGAGTAAATACATGTCTGAAAAAATAACGCCACAACAATTAGTTTCTCAGCAATTGTCACAATTGACGCAATTAGAGGCATTATTAAGCACGGAAAAAGAAATACTCCAGCAACAAAACCCCGACGCACTGATCAAGATCACCGCAGATAAAAACACCTTACTTTTAGCAATACAAACTGTTGATAATGCTATTGGCCAAAGTTTTGAATTTAAGCAAGAAAAGTTAGCGGGTAACTTTAGTAACGAATTAGCGGAAATTAAGGCTAGCTTAGAGCGCAGTAAAAAACAAAACCAAGTTAATGGTTTAATTATTCACCAATCTCAAATAGCTGTTGAAAGAATGAAAACTTCGTTACTAGTCAATCATAATAAATCATCAATGACCTATGATAATAAAGGGAAAACCTCAGGCGGTCTCAGCAGTTTAGGCATAAAAGCTTAACTTAAGTGTTAAGGCATATCATTGTTTTCCACCGGTAACATAACGATACACCGTTCATCCTGAATATCGTCACTCTATGTCATCCATAGCACTATGACATACCGTTCATCCTGAACATCGTCACTCTATGCCATCCATGGCACTATGACATACCGTTCATCCTGAACATCGTCACTCTATGCCATCCATGGCACTATGACATACCGTTCATCCTGAACATAAAAAAACCAGCAACAGCTGGTTTTATTAGTCACATAATAATTAGCTTAGTAATATGAAATTTTCTTGATCTCTTGGCGGTTTGAAGACGCACTATAGATATCATAAACATCTTTAAAGTCCAAGCTCAACTCGGTAGTGTAACTATCACCTACTGGATAGCTTTTAACCACTTTTGCACCACGAATTATCCCTTGTACCGTTGCCTTTAATTGCTGATTATCGATAAGTAAATTAGACATGGTGGTTTTACCATCAATACTTTGGCCATAAACCTGTTCTGCTAATTCAGCATAGGCAGCAATTTTTGAAGCGTTTATCGCCATCAACATACGTTGAGTTTTATGCTCAGATTTTTGCAGGCTAATTGGCGCTTGGCCTATCGCCGTTAATACCGGAAAACTTTCAGGCTTAACCGTTTGCCACTCAACATGTTTATCAAATACTGAAGAACATGCACTTAACACTATAGTACTGAATAAAACCCCAATACAATTAGATAAAATCTTCATTTTCAATACTCTTATGGGTAATACTATTGCTGTATTTCAATAGCACGAGCGTCATCAACTAACATCGCACTATCACGTAAAATCATACCATCTTTCATTTTAACATTTTCATGATGATTGAAGTCATCGCCAACAACCCAGGCAGGGATAAAAGATTGTGCAGTAGCAACCACAACCCGAGATTGCATACCAATCATACGGGCATTAACTAAAATACCTTCCTCTTGTTGCATCATAGTGCCAGTAACGACATAGTCAATTATCTGACGCTCAGGAAGTTCTTTCCAATCACGGCTAAAAACATAATCACCATCTGCCGTTACTCGAATGTGTCCGGTGGTTTTAAAGTCAATAACAACTAGGCCATGACGTTGCATTTCATGAACAAAGCTTTCAGAAAGTTGATTACCTAACCAATTGGTTGATTCTAAATTTTTTAAATCAACAAATGACGCAATCGCGATAGGCGTTTTAGGGCTCACAAACGAGCTACTTTCCAACATTTGATAAGCAAGTCCCTTTACTACGTCATTAATGGCATGACGAGGTAACTTAAAACTATCAATTTCTTGCTTGTCATCATAAGAAGAGCGATAGAAATCATCATTAGATCCTGTAGAGCAAGACATCACTACCGGTATTAGTATTGCTATAAGCCAATTTTTCATTGAGCTCCCCTCAATTAGTGCAAATATCATAAAGTCATATGGAAATACTAAAGCAGGATTCACGCCAACATTCACCCTGTAATTCTATTTTATCCGCCCACTATTCAGCCCTAAAATAAAGCAACTAACTTTTATCGTGTTAAATATACGTTTGAATAACTAACCTTGCTTCACTTTCATACTGGTAACCGTGTTATGCATATCTAGGTCAATTGCTCACCTCAACAACTCGAGTTAACAACGCTTTGGCTATATTGATAATACACTTGCTTTATTAGCAGAGCTTATAAAATCATTGCTTTATTTGCTGTAATCCTGAGCCTAGGGTAACAAACACCTCAATGATGAAATTTAGGGTTGGGCAAGGCATTTCTACAATTCAATAGCGAGTTATTAGGCGTAAATAGCATGGTTGCGTAAAGTAGCTTAACTCGAACTGGGGTTACTTAATAAGTAGGCACAGAAACTGCATATTTGAAAATATAGATCGAACCTATTTTAAAAAGAGATATTTATGCGCTTAAGTTTATTATGCCTTTGCTTTGCGATATATAGCGGCTCAAGTTTTGGACAATGGTATGAGTCACAAGGCGTAGCGGCTATAAAAAATGACGATAATAAAACAGCAAAACACCAAGCTATACAAAACGCATTAAAAAAAGCCCTATTAGTAGCAGGCGCATCAGTGTCAAGTGTTCGTCAGGTAGTGAACGGTTTATTGACTCAAGACGAAATTAACATTCGAGCCAGTGGTAGTGTTAATTCTTTAGAATTAATCAGCGAGAATTACAGTGATAATCTTGTGACGGTTACCATACGTGCAGATATTTTCTCACAAGAAAAAAAGTGTTTTGCTGCGGATTACAAGAAATCAATGTTATTAACCCGTAGTAATATACTGCACCGTGAACAAGCGAATGTCGGTAGCATTTACTCTCTTGATAAAGTATTAGTTGATCAGCTTGCCAAAAAAATACAACGCCAAGGTATCTATTTAGATACAAAATTAGCCTTGAAATCTAAAACAGAATTTTCACGCCTAAATCAAAGCCTACAAATACAAAACTTAAAAAACTTAACCATGTCATTAGCGAATATGACCAACAGTCAATATGTTTTATTCTCAGAGATTCAAGACCTTTCTATAGCCAACGATGAAAATAATAATTGGCAGTTTTGGCAAAAAAACATTTATCAACGTCAATTTAACATTGCACTTTATGTTCATGATGGCACAACCGGCGAGCGAATTTTAAATAAACACTATCAAAGCTCAGCACCTTGGGGCTTTGATAAACGCGCACAAGTTGATGTAACAAGTCAAAATTTTTGGCAAAGCGAATATGGCAAAAAAATTAATATGACATTAGACAGTATCGTTAGTGACATTGATGAGAATATGATGTGTCAACCAACCCAAGGCAGGATTGTGCAGGTTCAAGGGAATTCTCTAACACTTAATTTAGGGAAAAGGCACGGTGTAAAAGTTGGTGACGAATTTTCACTGCTACATTTAAATAATTTTATCAGTGATGACAAGCGTACTTATCCTAGTTTACATATCAGTCCTTACAAAATCATTATCAATTCTGTTAGCCAAGACAGCGCACACGCAACGACAACAGAGCAACATATATTAGATAATATCCAAATTAACGACTTAGCGGTTAGGTACTAAAGCTATTTGCCATAAGTATTATAATTAGCTTTATTTAAATAAGATAAACATCATTAACACTATATCAGTACGACGCTGCCAATAAAAGATCATCAAACTAAGGCACAGGATGATCTTTTATATTGATTTTTTACAGATAGTTTATAAAATAGCGCCGGTGTGTATTAGTCCTCATAGTTTAACAGGATAAAACTGCGGCCTCCTAAG
>Ga0209345_10000779_pt1 | contig 40749 bp, 42 predicted proteins | sample Cruoilmetagenom7_FD_187294 | JGI IMG/M metagenome (GOLD analysis project Ga0209345, IMG submission 187294) | Oil polluted marine microbial communities from Coal Oil Point, Santa Barbara, California, USA - Sample 7 (SPAdes) (version 2) | ecosystem: Environmental > Aquatic > Marine > Oil seeps ...
TGCATTTGATAACGCTTAAAAGGAAATTCTATATCGTTTTGGTGTTGAACTACATAACGTGCAAAAGGTACAGTTAAGTCGTAACGCAACGCTTTTTCTGAAATTTTTGAAGTTACTTTTAAACTATCTTTTGAAGATAAAAGTGTTTCATCAACTTTATTTAAATAATCTCCTGAGTTTAATATTTTAAAAATAAGTCGGTCACCTTCTTCACCATATTTGCCCATTAATGTTGATGAATTTTCAAATGAAGGAGTTTCAATAGGCTGAAAACCATATACTTCAAATACTTGTTTTATAGTTGAAAATATATAGTTTCTTTTCGCCACTTCAGTAGGTGAAAAATCACGAGTTCCTTTTGGTATACTTGGTTTTTGTGCCATTTTAAAAAATTAATTTGCAAATATCCGAAAATTTAAAAACTAATTAAAGCTTTTAACTTATTGATTTTTATTGTGAAAAATTAAATTTGCCTTTTCTAAATCTTCAGGAGTATCAATACCAATTGCAATTTGATTGGTTTCTACCATTTTTACTGTCATTCCATTTGCTAAAAAGCGTAAATTTTCTAATTTTTCTGTAGCTTCTAAGTTATTGATTGGTAGTTTCGTAAATTTTAATAACGCTTCTTTTCTAAAAGCGTAAATTCCAATATGTTTAAAATAAATTGCTGTTGATTTTTCTCTTGGATAAGGAATTGGAGAACGTGAAAAATAGAGTGCAAAATTGTTCTCATCAGTTACAACTTTTACATTATTTGGATTTTGTATTTCATTTTCATCATCCATTTTTAACATTAAAGATGCTATATCTATTTTTTTTAATTCATCTGATTTAAAAACTTCCAATAGTTTCTTTAAAGGTGCTGTTTGTGTAAAAGGTTCATCGCCTTGAACATTTATAACAATATCTACCTCTAAATTTTCAACAGCTTCAGCAATACGATCACTACCTGATTCGTGTTCTTTTTTACTTCGTATTGCTTTGCCACCGTTTTCAATAATTTCATTAAAAATAATAGCGCTATCTGTAACAACATATACTTCATCAAATAAATTTGAAGATTTTGTAGCTTCATACGTTCTAACAATAACAGATTTTCCTGCTAAATCTTTCATTAACTTCCCTGGAAATCTACTTGCTTCAAAACGAGCAGGAATCATTGCAACTGTTTTCATCTATCTCTTATTTTAATTGTCTTCTTTTTAATCGACTCATACTTGCATTTAGTTCAAAACCTAACAATAAAATAATGGAATTTAACCATACAAAAAGCATTAAGACCAATAATGTTCCTATTGAGCCATAAAGCTCATTATATGTTGCGAATTTTAATACATAAACCGCAAATAACTTGAACATTAATAAAGTTAGTATAGTTGTTAAAATTGAACCTGGCGTAAAAAATGAGTGATGCTTAACTTCTTTAGTTCCATACTTATATAAAAATGAAACAGATACAAATATTAAAATTACAAAAAACAAAAATCGCCCTTTTTCTATCCAAAAAACATCATCATCTAACCAACCTTTTGCCATTAAATTTTCAATACCAATTTGAAAATAAACAATTATTGCAACTGTAAGCACTAAAATAAACGACAATATTATAGCCATTCCCATAGAGATAAAATATTGACGCAAAACACTTCTCATTTCTTTCACATGATACGAATACTCAAATCCACCTAAAACTGCGTTTACTCCATTTGTCATTAAAAATATGGAAGCTACAAAACCAAAAGAAAGTAAACCACCGTATTGATTATTGGCAATATCTACAATTACCTCATGAACAGATTTGGCTGTATTTGGCGGTAATAATTGCTCAATCATAAATAAAAAATCCTGTTGAAATCCATCAATTGGCACAAAAGGAATTAACGTAAGAATAAATAATAAAAAAGGAAATAGCGCCATAAAAAAGCTAAAGGCAATACCTCCTGCTCTAGATGTTAATGCTCCTTTAACAATTCCAATTACATACATTTCAATAACATCATACAAGGACATTCCTTGCAAACCTGGTATTTTAACCTTTTTTGCAAAAAGCACCAACCAATTAACAATTGGAATTTTGGATAAACTATCTTCTATTTCTTTTGTCATTCAACAGCTTTTAAACTTAAATCCATATTGTAAACCGAATGTGTTAAAGCACCCGACGAAATATAATCTACACCACAATCTGCATAATTTTTAGCGGTTTCTAGAGTAATATTCCCTGAAGATTCAGTCTGACATTTATTACCAATTAACTCAACAGCTTTACGAGTATCTTCATAATTAAAATTATCTATTAAAATTCTATGAATACCATCAGATTTTAATACCTCCTTAATTTCATTTAAACTTCTTGCTTCAACAATAATTTTTAAATCAAGTAGCTGTTCTTCTAAATATATTTTTGTTTTATCAATAGCTTTAGTAATTCCTCCTGCAAAGTCAATATGATTGTCTTTCAACATAATCATATCATACAATGCAAATCTATGGTTTTCACCGCCACCAATTTTAACAGCCCATTTTTCAATGGCTCTAATACCAGGTGTTGTTTTTCTGGTATCTAATATTTTGGTTTTAGTACTTTCTAATAATTTAGCAAATTTATTCGTTTTTGTAGCTATAGCACTCATACGTTGCATTGCATTTAAAACCAAGCGTTCCGATTTTAAAATAGACAATGAACTTCCTGAAACATAAAAAACAACATCTCCATATTTCACTTTTTCTCCATCATTAATTAAAGTTTCAACCTTTAAATTAATATCTACATATTTAAAAATTCTCTTAGCAAATTCAACTCCAGCAATAATTCCATCTTCTTTTACTAATAATTTTGCCTTTCCTTGTGCATTTTCAGGAATGCAAGCAAGTGAACTATAATCTCCACCTCCAACATCTTCTCTAACTGCATTTGAAATTATAATATCTAGCTCTTTTTCAAATTGTTTTTCGCTTATCATTTTGCGTATATTTAACAACAAAAATAACTTTTTTATTTTCAAAAAATTCATCTTTATTTCTTTTTATATTTACCAAATGAAAATTAAATTATTGACCATTGGTAAAACCGATGCTAAAAATTTACAAACGTTAATAGAAACCTATCAAAATAGGCTAAAACATTATATTAATTTTACTGTTGAAATTATTCCTGATATAAAGAATGTAAAAAATTTAAGTGAAGCTCAACAAAAAGAAAAAGAAGGTGATTTAATTCTAAAAAAAATATCAAATACTGATGTTTTAATTTTGTTAGATGAAAAAGGAAAAGAATTTAGATCGCTAGAATTTTCAAAATATCTTCAAAAGAAAATGAATTCAGGTATTAAACAATTAGTTTTTGTAATTGGTGGTCCATATGGTTTTTCTGATGCTGTTTATAAAAAATCACAAGGCAAAATCTCCTTTTCAAAAATGACATTTTCACACCAAATGATTCGTTTATTTGTTGTTGAACAAATTTATAGAGCATTTACTATTTTAAAAAATGAACCATATCATCATGAATAAATTAAAGCTTGTTTTTGCTACCAATAATAAAAACAAATTAAAAGAAGTACAAGCAATGCTAACCAATTTTGAAATTGTTAGTTTAGCCAACATTAATTGTTTTGAAGATATTCCTGAAACTGCTAATACCTTAGAAGGAAATGCAATTATAAAAGCAAATTTTGTTACTAATAGTTATAGTTTAAATTGTTTTGCTGATGATACTGGCTTAGAAGTTGAAGCTTTAAATAATGAGCCAGGAGTGTTTTCTGCTCGTTATGCAGGTGAAGAAAATAATACCGAAGCTAATATACAAAAACTATTAAAAGAACTTGAAGATAAAAGCAATAGGAAAGCACAATTTAGAACAGCAATTGCATTAAATATTAATGAAAAACAATATATTTTTGAAGGAATTTGTAAAGGAACAATTTTAAACCAAAAACAAGGTGAAAGTGGTTTTGGATACGATCCTATTTTTATGCCTGATGGTTATAACAAATCATTTGCTGAAATGAATATGATTGAAAAAGGAGCCATTAGCCATAGAGGAAAAGCTATTAAAAAGTTAGTAACATTTTTAAATAATTATACTTGTTAAACCCAATAAAATCATATAAAAACACTTTTATATTGCTGGTAATAACACTTATATTAATTGTTATTATTAATATAAGTTTGGGTTCTGTTTATATTCCTATAAAACAAATATTTTTATCCTTTATTGACGGTCAAGTTGAAAAGGAATCTTGGAAATCAATTATTTTAAACTACCGTTTACCAAAAGCAATTACAGCTATTATTGTTGGTTCTGGATTATCAATTAGTGGTTTATTAATGCAAACCTTGTTTAGAAATCCGTTAGCTGGCCCATTTGTTTTAGGTATAAGTTCTGGTGCTAGTTTAGGTGTTGCTATTTTAATTTTAGGTGCTTCATTTTTAGGCGCAAACATTACAGTCTATGCTTTTACAAACTGGGGACATGCAATTGCAGCAATTATTGGTGCATTTTTAGTGCTTTCAGCAGTTATGTTAGCTGCAATTAAAGTTAGAAATACCATGTCCATTTTAATAATTGGTTTAATGTTTGGAAGCTTAACCGCTGCTGTAATTAGTGTTTTGGCATATTTTAGTAGTGCAAATCAATTGCAACAATATTTATTTTGGAGTTTTGGAAGTTTAGGGAATTTAAGTTGGAATGAAATTAGTGCACTTTCTTTCACTTTTTTAATCGGAATTTCATTCGTTATATTTATTATAAAGCCTTTGAACAGTTTATTACTTGGAGAAAATTATGCTAAAAGTATGGGTGTAAATGTAAAACGAACTCGTAATATTATACTAATTTCAACTAGTTTACTAACAGGTGCAATTACAGCTTTTTCAGGACCTATTGCATTTATTGGTTTGGCAGTTCCTCACTTAACAAAATTACTCTTTAACACCTCAAACCATAAAATATTATTACCTGCAGTTGCTATTAGCGGTGCTATAATTATGTTAATTTGTGATAGCATTTCACAATTACCAAACAGTGAATATACACTCCCAATTAACGCAATTACTTCATTATTTGGAGCGCCAATTATTATTTGGTTATTGGTTAGAAAAAGAAAAGTTTTTTATTAATGAAATTATCTACTAAACATATTATTAAAGCCACAAATTTAAGTATTGGATATACTTCAAAAAAAGAAGTTAAAACAATTGCTTCTAATTTAAATATAGATCTTAATGCAGGTAATTTGGTTTGTTTATTGGGGAAAAATGGTATTGGAAAATCTACTTTATTAAGAACATTAACAAAGGTGCAACCAAGTTTAGAAGGTGAAATATTTATAAATTCTAATAATTTAGAAAAACTAAATTATAAAGGTTTTTCTAAAATGGTTAGCCTTGTACTTACTGAAAGATTACCTGACAATAGTTTAACAGTTTTTGAATTAGTTGCTTTGGGAAGACAACCATATACAAACTGGATTGGTTACTTAACAACAGAAGATCTACAAATTATTGATGATGCATTTGAAAAAACAGCTACAAAACATTTAATAAATTCTAAATGTTATGAGTTAAGCGATGGACAATTGCAAAAAGTTCTAGTTGCTAGAGCACTTACTCAAAATACTCCAATAATTGTTTTAGATGAGCCAACTGCACATCTAGATATACATCATACTATTGAAACTTTTACTTTACTAAAAAAATTAGCAAAAAATTTTAATAAAACTGTTATCGTATCTACACATGAAATTAATTTAGCTTTACAATTAGCTGATGAATTATGGCTTATGACACCTACTCAATTTGTATCAGGAAAAACAGATACATTAATCTCAAACAATAGTGTACAACAACTCTTTGATTCAAATTTAATTTCATTTAACAAAACTTTAAAACAATTCACAATCAACAACTCATAATAATTTTAATATATTTGAGTATGCATAAATCCCTCAAAATGAAAAATTTATTTATAATTTTTGTTTCAATAATATTATTAAGCTGTGGAAGTAATACTATCACTAGTCAAATAACTGATAGTTCAATTACAACCGGTGAAACCGCAACAAAATATGCCAATACTATAACTACAACAGATCTAAAAGATCATTTATATACTATTGCTTCTGCAGACTTTGAAGGACGTGAAACAGGTGAATCTGGGCAAAAAAAAGCAGCTGAATATTTAAAAAAATTTTATGTTGAAAAAGGTATAGCTTCACCTTACGGCGGAGAAGATTATTTTCAATCAATACCAACCGAACATTTAAGACCTGAATTAAACCCTTCTGAAAATGTAGTTGCATTTGTAGAAGGAAATGAGTTCCCTGAAGAAATTGTAGTAATATCTGCGCATTATGATCACCTTGGAATGGATGGTGAAGATATTTACTTTGGTGCTGATGATGATGGCTCTGGAACATCAGCTATTTTAGAAATTGCTGAAGCATTTCAGAATTCTTTTTTAGAAGGTAATGGTCCTAAAAGATCTATTTTATTTTTACATGTTACAGGTGAAGAAAAAGGTTTATTAGGTTCAAAATACTATACCAATTTTCCTATTTTCCCTTTAGACAAAACTGTTACAGATTTAAATATTGACATGATTGGACGCGTTGATGAGGCACACACAAACAATCCGAACTTTGTTTATTTAATTGGCTCAGATAAGTTAAGTACAGAATTGCATGAACTATCAGAAGAAATTAATGAACGATTTACACAACTAGATTTAGATTACACCTATAATGATGAAAATGATCCTAATCGTTTTTATTACAGATCAGATCATTACAATTTTGCAAAAAATAACATTCCAATTATTTTTTATTTTAATGGTACGCATGATGATTATCACCGAACTTCAGACACACCTGATAAAATTAATTATGAAGTACTAGCAAAACGTACACAACTCATATTTTATACTGCTTGGGAAATTGCCAATAGAAAAGAAAGAATTATAGTTGATAAATAAATTTGTATTTAAAATACTATGAAAACGCTTTTAATTATTGGATTTGTTTGGCCAGAACCAACTTCAACGGCTGCAGGAACAAGAATGCTTCAACTTATTGATGTCTTTAAAAATAATGCTTATCAAATAACTTTTGCTTGTGCAGCTTCAAAAACAATAAACTCTTTTAACTTAAATAGTTTAAACATACAAACAACTGAAATTCAACTAAATGATTCTAGTTTTGATTCTTTTGTAGCTGAATTAAATCCAGATTTAGTGCTTTTTGACAGGTTTTTAACAGAAGAACAATTTGGATGGAGAATAGCGGAAAATTGTCCCAAAGCTCTTAGAATTTTAGATCCTGAAGATTTACATTTTTTAAGAAAAGCTAGACAAACTGCATACAAAAATAATACAGCAGTATCTTTAGATGATTTAACTAATGATTTAACTAAGCGAGAAATTGCAAGTATATATCGTTGTGACTTAACACTTATCATTTCAAATTTTGAAATGAAACTGTTAAAAAAAACATTTAAAATTGACGCTTCAATTTTACAATATCTTCCATTTTTAATAGATGCTAAAAAATTAAAACCGTTAAAAGAATACCCATCTTTTCAGGAACGAGCAAATTTTGTATCTATTGGAAACTTTAAACATGAGCCTAATTGGAATGCTGTTTTAATGTTAAAAAACAATATTTGGCCACTAATAAGGCAAAAACTCCCAAATGCACAAATGCTAATTTATGGCGCGTATGCAACTCAAAAAGTACAACAATTACACCATGAAAATGATGGATTTTTAATTAAAGGATGGGCAGAGAGTACAGAAAAAGTAATTTCAAACAGTAAAGTTTGTTTAGCACCACTACAATTTGGAGCTGGTTTAAAAGGTAAATTAATTGATGCTATGCAATTTGGAACTCCAAGCGTAACAACTACAATTGGTGCTGAAGCTATGCATAAAAAATTGCCTTGGAATGGATTTATTTGTGATAACTATGAAGAGTTTTCCTTAAAAGCTGTAGAACTTTATACACAAGAAAAAACTTGGCAAGATGCACAACAAAATGGTTTAAGTATACTTAAGAAGTGTTTTCCAGAAGAAAAATATGCTCAAAAATTATTAAACAAGATTAACTATTTAGAACAACATAAAACTACACACAGACTACAAAATTTCTTAGGCTCATTAATGCTTCATCACACTTTAAAAAGCACAAAATATATGTCTAAATGGATTGAAGAAAAAAATAAATAATTACAATTTTCCTATTGAAGAATTTTCATTATTTCAGAGGGTATTCTAATTAGTTTCATACTCTTATCATCTAATAAACACCAGACTGTTTTGGCCTTTGCAAGTATTTTACCTTCACATTTCACCTCAACAAACCTTTCAGATTTAACACCATAAGAATCACCAATCCAAGTACTTATTTCAATTATATCGTTTAATTTTGCCGAAGCCAAATAATCAACTTCATGTCTTAAAACAACCCAAACATAGTTTTTGTTTATAATCTGTTGTTTTAAAATATCCCAATGTTTTTGAGCAGCATTTTGAATCCATTCAACGTAATGAATATTGTTTACATGATTTAAATCATCAATTTCATTTTCATTAACAACAAACGAGAATGTGAATTTATTATTTTTCAATTTTGAATAACCAGTTTATATATATTAAAAATTCCAATTATAAATTTAAGCATAAAATAATTGGAATTATAAATGTTATAATTTACTTTTACAAAACCTAAAGAAAGTTCAAGAATATTTAATATTTTAACATTATTTATAAAATATGGTTAAAATATTTACAGTCGTAATTGATTGAAGCACAAAAGATTATCGTGGGGACGACGATTTTTTTTCATATCTGTTGCGGCTGTTTTAAATATTAGAACTCTTACATTATAAACAGTTGTAACATAAAATCTAATTATACTACCGTTGTGGGGACGACTTATTTGATTTTTTACAGCTGTTTTTTTATGTAATTCCTATTTTTTATTGAGTAACACAACGTTTTATTGGCATAACAGTTCTTCCTAATTTATTTTGAAATTCAAAATGAGGGGTTAATGTATTGATATAAATTCTATTTGAATTATTTTTAATCGCTTGGTTATTTTTTATTGTCTCTAAATTCATACTATTTAATTTTAGATTAACGTTTTATAAATATTTGAGTGAAATAATTTCTACTTTCCTGGTCTTTACCAATTGAAATTCCAAAATGTGTATACTCAACATTTTCAATAATTTCCTTATGATCTATACTTTGTAACCAGGCTTCAACAACACCTTTAGCTGAATTAAACCCATAAGCTACATTTTCACCAACCATTATAGCCTCTGCTTTTAACACTAAGTTTTCATGCCTTTCAGGAAAATTAAAATGATCAACTTTTCCTGTTTCAACCATATAATTAGTATGTGTTAAGGCTACAGATGAAACAATATTCATTTTTTCTAAAGCTTCTAACCCTAGAGTTTCTCTATGCATGTTAACTAAATTAAGTATATCTAATTCTAGTTTTGAATACTCTTGTTTAACATCCGTAATTTCATTAAAATAAATTTCATCATCTTTAACACAAGAGGCAAAAAGAATACTAAATAGTACAAATACTACTAATTTATAAGGTATTAACTTCATTCTAAAAGGGGTTTAAATATAAAAGACAGCCGCAATTATTTATTATCTTCTTACTAACCGTCGTGGGAAAAAATTGGGTTAGATAATTTTATTGCGACTGCTTTTATATATGTATATAGGTTGTACTATTTTTTTATTTGAAGAATAGCTAAAGTCACCAAAAATTAGTGTAAACGACTGTTTAAAATAAGTGTAGATTTTATTTTTTAACGCTCTGTTAATGAGTTTAACAGATAGGACAGGTAATAATGTATTCATGTCTTCGGGGTTTTGGCTTTTTTTTTGGGTTGATTTATTTATTCTTAATTATTCTAATAAAATTTAAAGAAAAAGTAGAAACAAAGTTCTTACTAACCATCTAACATCTTAAAGCATTTTCGGATTGCTTTATTGAGTATGTGACTACAGTGTTACTACCTTTATCAAATTTTATTTAAACTTTCATAAATTTTTATTCATTATTTTATTACTTAATTATTAATTTTCTATTTAATTGTACCATTTTAGGGTTAAAAACAGTACCAAATAAAAAATCAGCTTATTTTGGGTTGATTTATTTATTCCTCTTCTTTTAATAAAATTTAAAGAAGAGGCAGAAACAAAGTTCTTACTAACCATCTAACACTTAAAGCATTTTCGGACTGCTTTATTGAGTATGTGACTACAGTGTAACTACCTCTATTAAATTTCTTTTAAACTTTCATAAATTCTTACTAATTAATTTATTACTTACTTTTTATTTTTGATCTTTATAACTTGTATCATTTAGGGGTTAAAAATAATACTCTATAAAAAATCAGCTTATTTTGGGTTGATTTATTTATTCCTAATTTTATTCAATAATTTGTTAAGAGTTAAAATTTCCTTGTTATTTAAATTTGCAACTATATCATTCTCAAAATTTGAATGAATATCATCAATTTCATCTAACAGCTTTAAACCTTCATCAGTAATTCTAATTTCTACCTTCCTCCTATTCTCTTCATTTTGAATTCTAGTAATTAAACCTTTTAACCTTAGCTTCTCTACTAAACGTGTAGTGTTACTATTTTTGCTAACCATTTGAGATTGCAATGTTAAAAGATCTGCCGGTTTTCCTTTCAATACTCTTAAAGAACGTAATACTTGAAATTGTTGAATAGATAATGCATATTGTTTAAGATGATCTGAAAACTTTTCATTCATCCAGTTACCTGTGTGCAAAATATTTGCAATAGTTAAATCAGGTAAATTTAGCTCATCATTTACATTATTTTTATTCAACTTCGGGGGGACAACTATTTTCTATACTACTATTGTATATACATCAAAAGTATGTACAATTATTAAAACCAACAAGTTTTTTGTTAAAAACTTTTACTTTATTCTGATTTAAGGATTAAAATACTTACTCAAAATCAATTAATTTTAATATAACTTCAAAGAGGCAACAAGTAATACGATAAACTTATTACACTTATTATCAATATATTAGATTAAGTAATTGTAGTTTTATTTTTTTTAATTAGTCTAATTAATTGCCAAAAATATTAGTTGCTTTAAAAACGAATTATTTTTAAATTGAAGTTTCTAAATTGTTAATAACTCCGTTTTTTGTTAATAACAAAGGTTAAAAAAAGTAGTGAATTACAGATGTAAATTGAAAATAACCATTTCTTTTTGGCTGAAATACACCAAAAAAATACTATTAATTCTTTTAATTAGCAATCATTTTTAAATAATCTGCTTCAGATATAATAGGTATTAATAAGCTTTCTGCTTTTGTACGTTTACTAGGTCCCATGTTTTCTCCTGCAATAACATAATTTGTTTTTTTAGATATAGAACCAACAACCTTACCTCCGTTATCTTCAATAGATTGTTTTAATTCATTTCTACTAAAAATTGAAAATACGCCTGAAACTACAAAAGAACTACCGTTTAATAATTGTGTAGCATTTTCTAAACTTTTTGCTGAAACCTCTAATTGTACGCCATATTCTTTTAATCTATCAATTATTTGAATATTCATCAAGTTTTCAGAAAAAGTTAAAACACTCTCTGCAATCCTATCTCCTATTTCATCAACAGCTATCAATTCTTCAAAAGTTGCTTGCATTAAATTATTAATAGACTTAAAATGATTTGCTAATTTTTTTGCTACAGTCTCACCAACAAACCTAATTCCTAACCCAAATAACACCTTTTCAAAAGGTATTTGTTTTGAATTTTCAACACCTAAAATTATATTTTTAGCAGATTTTTCAGCCATTCGTTCCAGAGGAATAATTTGAGATTCTTTTAGTTCATACAAATCTGCATAATTATGTATTAACCCTTCTTTGAATAATAACTCAACAGTTTCAGCACCTAAACCATCAATATTCATAGCTTTTCTACTAATAAAGTGCTGAATTCTTCCTGTTATTTGAGTTGGGCAACCATATTCATTTGGGCAATAATGTTTTGCATCTCCTTCGTTTCTTATTAGCTCAGTATCACAATCTGGACAATGTGTGATATAAAGCGTTGGTTCTGAATTTAAAGGTCTAGCAGACAAATCTATTCCAACAATTTTAGGAATAATCTCACCTCCTTTTTCTACAAAAACAGTATCATTAACTCTAATGTCTAATTTTTCAATTTGATCTGCATTATGCAGCGATGCTCTTTTAACAATAGTTCCTGCCAATTGTACAGGATCTAAATTTGCTACTGGTGTAATTGCTCCTGTTCTACCAACCTGATACGTAATTTCTTTTAAAATAGTGCTCTCTTGTTCAGCTTTAAATTTATAAGCAATTGCCCAGCGCGGTGATTTAGCAGTATAACCTAACTCATCTTGTTGCGTTAAAGAATTTACTTTCACCACAACTCCATCAGTTTCATAAGGAAGTTGATGACGGTTAATATCCCATTTTTCAATAAAATTAAAAACTTCATCAATTGTTAAACAAACCTCAATAGCCTTTGGAACTTTAAAACCTAGTTTTCTAGCGTTTTCTAAAGTTTTAAAATGTGTGCTTTTAATATTTCTAGTACTTACTATATGGTACAACAAACAATCTAATGGTCTTTTTGCAGCTTCAGCACTATCCTGTAGCTTTAAACTTCCACTAGCTGTATTTCTAGGATTTCTATATGGATCATCACCTGCTTCAATTCTTTCTTCATTCATTTTATTAAACCCTTCTAACGGTAAAATAATTTCTCCTCTAATTTCAAAATTATCAATAAAACTCTCTTTTAAAACTAGTGGTATAGATTTTATAGTTTTAATATTTGCGGTTACATTATCTCCTTCAAAACCATCGCCTCTTGTAACTGCACTTATTAATTTTCCATTTTCATAAGATAAATTTATAGATGCTCCATCATATTTCAATTCACAGGTATAAGTTACATCTTCAGTTTCTAATTTTTTTTTAATACGTTTTTCCCAATCCAACAAATCATCTTTTGAATACGAATTATCTAAAGAGTACATTCTATTTTTATGAACAACTGTTTTAAAATTTTTAGTAACCTCACCACCTACTCTTTGTGTTGGTGAATTAGCATCAAAAAACTGAGGGTTTTCAATCTCAAGTTTCTCTAATTCTTTTAATTTTAAATCAAAATCATAATCAGATATTGTAGCGTTATCTAATACATAATAATTGTAATTATGTATCCGTAATTCTTCTCTTAAATTATTTATTTTTTGCTCAATATCTAATGTCATATTCAATAAATTTCTTTGCTAAAATAATCATAATTATTTAACTTTATACATTATATAGATAATCCCTGAAGCCTTTGTTTTAGCAATGTTTTGTAACAAGCGTTACATAGCAACCTGATATTTATCATAAAGGCGAATATGTAACTTAAGTAACTTTACACTGTAGTAAAAAGCTATTTAAAAGTGTAAATCAATCTAATAGTTAAATTAAATCACTCAATATGAAAAACTTATTAATTTTAGGCGCTGGTACTTCAGGTACAATGATGGCAAATCATTTAAGAAGTAAACTTTATCTTAACAAGTGGAATATAACAATTGTTGACCAATATAAGACTCATTACTATCAGCCTGGATTTTTATTTTTACCATTTGATACTTATACTGAAAATCAAGTAAAGAAGGTAGGTAAAAAGTTTATACCAATGGGTGTAAATTATATTCAAAAGAAAATTGAAAAAATACTTCCTGAAGAAAATAAAGTAGTTTTAGAAGACGAAACTTTAAACTATGATGTTTTAATAGTTGCCACTGGTTCTAAAATTGCTCCTGAAGAAACTGAAGGACTTGTTGGTCCGCTTTGGAAAAAGGATATTTTTGATTTTTACACTTATGAGGGTTCATTAGCTTTACGTAATAAATTAAGAACTTGGGAAGGTGGTAAACTAGTAGTTCATATTACTGAGATGCCAATTAAATGTCCTGTTGCACCTTTAGAATTTGCCTTTTTAGCAGATTCTTATTTCAGAAAAAAAGGAATGAGAGATAAAGTAGATATTAGCTATGTAACACCGCTTACTGGTGCCTTTACAAAACCTACTTGTTCTACAGCACTTGCATATCTTTTAAAAGAAAAGGATATACATCTACAATCTGATTTTGCTATTGAACATGTAGATAATGATAAGAAAGAAATTGTGGATTATGAAGATAGAAGAATTCCTTTTGATTTATTAGTAACTATTCCAACAAATATGGGTGATGAAGTTATTGAAAAATCTGGATTAGGAGACGATTTAAATTTTATTCCAACAGATCACAACACACTTCAATCAAAAGCACACGAAAATATTTTTGTAATTGGTGATGCAACTAATGTACCAGCTTCAAAAGCAGGTTCAGTAGCGCATTTTCAGGCAGAAACATTAACTGACAATATTCTTTTATATATAGATGGGTATCCGCTTAAAAAAGAATTTGACGGTCATGCAAACTGTTTTATTGAAACAGGTAATAACAAAGCATTATTAATTGATTTTAACTATGTTACAGAACCTGTACACGGTAAATTTCCATTCGCTAAAATTGGTCCACTTCAATTATTAAAAGAAAGTGTTTTTAACCATTGGGGAAAATTAGCATTTAGATGGATTTATTGGAATATGTTATTAAAAGGAATTGCTATACCTTTTGTTTCAAGAAATATGAGCTTTAAAGGAAAAGTTTTTGATATTAAACCAGATAACAAACAATAACTAATTATATAAAACCACAAATATTATGTCAGTAAAAACAATCGCAGGAGTTGCAGTTAATGTTTCTGAAGAAGGATATTTAGAAGATATGTCTCAATGGAACGAAGAAATTGCTAATGAAATTGCAAAAGAAGTAGGTATAGAATTAACACCTAAGCATTTTGAAGTTCTTAATTATTTACGTGATAAAACAGCTGCAAAAGAATCTTTAACAATTAGAGGTGTAGGAAAATCAGGTATTGTTAATATTAAAGAATTGTACGGATTATTTCCTAAAGGGCCTCTTAAATTTTCTTCTAAAATTGCAGGAATCCCTAAACCAACTAGTTGTATCTAAATTTACTTTAGAGCTATTATTTATAAAAAACTAAAATTAAAACAATGAGTACAGAAAAAAAACCTTTAGAAAAAGTTTGCTTAATATGTGCCAAAGGAAGCTTAGAAGATGTATATGCTAGTTTAGTTATGGCTAATGGAGCTGTAATGGAAGGTATTGAAACCAAAGTGTTTTTTACATTCTTTGGATTGGATGGAATTACAAAAAAAGCAATGAACCACTTACATACAGCAACTACAGGAAACCCTGCAATGCGTATGCCTGGTGGATTACCTTTCCCAACAATGCTAGGTGGATTACCTGGTGTAGAATCAGCAGTTTCTGGAATGATGAGAAAGCAAATGGAAGCATTAGATATGCCTCCTGTTGATGAATTTTTAGAAATGATTACAGCTGGTGGTGGTGAAATTTTCGCTTGTAAATTAGCTGTAGATATGTTTAAATTAAAAAAAGAAGATTTATCTGATGAAGTTTCTGATATTATTACCATAGGTGAATTTTATGAAATGTGTGACGGTGACAGAACACAAATTATTTTCACTTAATCTATAAATCAATAAAAAAACAAAAGCCAAATCAACAAAATGATTTGGCTTTTTGCTTTCAAAATATTTCATATTAATCTTTATGTAGTTTTTGATGTTTAATTTTCCCTAAAGCAATTAACAACAATCCAAAAATAGTAATCAAACCTCCAATTAATGCAATTGCGGGTGGAAATTGGTTAAAATAAAGATAAGAACCTAACAACACAAAAAGTCCTTTTGTACTAGCTATTATAGCTTTTCTAGACAATGGAATGTACTGAAGAGCCAAATAACCCGTTACAACTGTTAAAAACGGTCCTAAAAGTGACCCTATAAAAATATTTTTCATAGCACTAGAAGAGATTGTTAAAGATTCATGCGTATATTTTAATGCTAGTATTGAAAAAACTAATAAAAATAGACTTCTGCTTATTGTTAATATTATTGGATGAATTTTTTTAATGTATTTCTTAACAATCACCGCATTTATTGCTGATAGCAAACTAAAGCATAGTACATATTGTGCTCCATCAATAAACATATCATTAATTCCTGCTTCACCCTTGTAACTAATTACAACTGCTCCTAAAACAGCTAATACCATACCAAACATTTCTATATAATTAAATCGTTCTTTAAGCACAATAAAACTTAAACTAATTATAAAAACAGGTGAAATATTACCAATAAAAGAAACAATAGTTGGGTTTGAAACAGTATAAATAGACTTAAAGAAAAAATAAGTACCTACAACTTCTATGGTTCCTAAAATAGCTAAAACTATATAGCATTTAGAATTAAGTGTTTTTAAAATTTTAAAAGATTTATGATACCAGGCGTATAACAATATCCATAATAATCCAAACGTAAACCAATAAACACCAAATTGAGGTAAACTAACTTCATTTAAGGCTGCTTTGCTAAAAATAAAAACATTAGAAACAGCAATAACAGATACTAATGCCAATAAAAAACCTTTGACAGAGTTTGTTATCTTCATACATCAAAGGTAATTTTATTAACTATCAAAGAAAGCAACTTTTGTTGCGATAACTACTAATAATAAGCAAATTTTTTCACTTGTGAAATATACTTTGCCAATCTAATTACTTGGTGTGTGTAGCCATATTCATTATCATACCACACATAAAGAACTACATTTTTACCATCACTATTAGCTATTGTTGCATTACTATCAAAAATTGCAGGTGCTGAAGCTCCTACTATATCAGAAGAAACTAACTCATTACTTAAAGAATATCTAATTTGTTCAACCAAATCTCCTTCCAAACAATATTTTTTAATTGTTGTGTTTATTGTTTCCTTACTTGCTGCGTTTTCTAGGCGTAAATTTAAAATTGCTAAAGATCCATTTGGTACAGGAACACGAATTGCACTTGAAGTTAATTTGCCTTCAAAAATTGGTAATGCTTTAGAAACTGCTTTTCCTGCACCTGTTTCTGTAATTACCATATTTAACGCTGCGGCTCTTCCTCTTCTATATTTTTTATGCATATTATCAACTAAATTTTGATCATTTGTATATGCATGGATTGTTTCTAAATGCCCATTAATTACTCCAAAATTATCTTCAATAACTTTTAAAACTGGTGTAATTGCATTTGTTGTACAAGAAGCTGCTGAGAAAATGGCAACTTTATTTGGGTCATAATCAGTATGGTTTACTCCAAATACAATATTTGGCACACCTTTTCCTGGTGCCGTTAATAACACTTTTGAAACGCCTTTAGCCTTCAAATGCCTTCCCAATGAAAGTTTATCTCTAAAGGCTCCTGTATTATCAATCACCAATGCATCAGAAATTCCGTAGGAATTATAATCAATATCTTCTGGCTCATTTGCTGAAATTACGTGAACAGTTGTTCCGTTAATAATTAAAGCCTTTTTATCAATATCAGCCCTTACTGTTCCATGAAAATCTCCATGAACTGAATCATTTCTTAATAATGATGCTCTTTTTTCTAAAACTGAAGCTGTTATTTCTCCTCGCGTAACAATTGCTCTTAAACGCATTAGGTTTCCTTTTCCAGTAAGCACCATTAATTCACGGGCTAATAAACGACCAATACGCCCAAAACCATAAAGAACCACATCTTTTGAAATGGTTTCATTCAATTTTTTATCAACCTTTAATTTATCTTCAACAAATTCTTTAACAAAAGAATGGCTTTCATCTAAATGATATTCAAATACTAATTTTCCAATATCAATTTTTGATGGAGGTAGTTTCAATTTTTTAATTTCTCTTGAAATTTCAACAGCGTCAAAAATTGAAATTGGTTTTTCAACAAAATCACTAGCGTATTCAACTAAATTTAGTATTTCGCTAACATTTCTGTCTAATAATTGATTTCTAAATAAGATTAATTCTACAGTATCATCATACCATAAATCACTAATAATTCTAATAAATTCTACTGTTGCTCTTCTTCGCTCTGCTTGAAAAGCAAGTTCTTTTTCGTAAAGTTCGTTAAATGACATTTTAGAGGTGTGTTGTTAATATTTCCGCAAAAGTACCCATTTCAAACGTTTTCGCAACTATTTTACAATAAAAAAAACCTTTCAAAATTTGAAAGGTTTTTAAAGTATAGTTTAAGTTTTATCTAAAGATGTATCGCTCCTTCTCTCCTTTTAAATTTAACATTTCAATTCTTAACACTTCTCCCTTTGTTTTATTTTCAATCATGTTATTTACATCGTCAACAGTAATTACCTTTTTATCATTTATTGCTGTAATCACATATCCTTTTTTTACACCATAATATTGTAATTCTTTATTTGCAATTTGACTAATTTTAACACCATTTTCAATTTTTAATTTTTTTAATTCCGTTTTGTCTAAATTATTTAGTTCTAATCCAATGGCAGAAATTCTTGCTTTTTCATTTTTGGTTAAAGTAACATTTGCTGTTTTTTTGGCACCTTCTCTTAAAAAAGTAATTACCACAACATCATTTGGTCTTTTAGTTCTTAAAAACCCTTGTAAATCTGCAAACGTAGAAATTTTAACTTCATTTAATTTTATAATGATATCATGCTCTTTAAGTCCCGCTTTTGCAGCTCCTGAATTTTCTACTACTCCAGAAATATAATAACCCTCGGTTGTGTCAATATTTAAATTTTCAGCTGCTCTGTTATTTAACTCTCCACCAAAAACACCTAGTATAGCTTTCTGAACATTTCCAAACTCCATTAAATCTTCAATAACTTTTTTAGCAATATTTGAAGGTACAGCAAATGAATATCCTACAAAAGCTCCTGTTTGAGATGAAATTGCTGTATTAATACCAATTAATTCACCTTTAGTATTTACCAAAGCTCCACCACTATTTCCTGGGTTTACAGCTGCATCAGTTTGAATAAAAGAATCTATACTACTATTTCCATCTAAATCACGCCCCTTAGCACTAACAATACCAGCTGTTACTGTTGAAGTTAAATTGTAAGGATTCCCAACAGCTAAAACCCACTCGCCTACTTTAATACCATTTGAGTCTCCAAAAGTTATATATGGCAAATCTGTAGCGTTAACTTTTAACAAAGCAATATCATTTGTAGCGTCTGTACCAATTAATTTAGCTTTATAATTTTTTTTATTATTTAAAGTTATTACAATTTCTGTAGCATTTTTTATTACATGGTTATTTGTAATAATATAACCATCAGAAGAAATAATTACCCCACTTCCTGTTCCCACTTGTGAGTATTTTTTTGTACCACTACCTTGCCCGTAAAAAAACTCAGCATAAGGATCTCTGTACGTTTTAACTGAAGTATTTTTAACGTGAACAACTGAATTTATAGTTTTATCTGCAGCTACAGTAAAATCTGTATTTTCTATTGAAGAAACCATCGTATTGGTATAATTTACAGGTAAACTACTTATTGCAGTAGCTTCTTTTTGTTCAATCACTACCTGAGGCTTTTCAATAAATATTTTATAACTTCCTAAAGTAAGCGCTCCTCCAAGAGCTGAGAACATTATAATACTTAATACTTTTTTCATTGTTTTAGTTTATAAATTAAAACTCAAATTTAGAATTATTTTACGTGTAAAAATTTACTTTAACTATCTATTAACGCTGTTTTAACTCATTTTAACATTTCGAAATCACGCATTATATTTACTCAAAAAATTCACTTAATTTAGTACATTTGCACAAATGAAAATACATTTTTACAAATATCAAGGAACAGGAAATGATTTTATTATGATTGATAATAGAAGCTTAACATTCCCCAAAAGCGACGTGAAACTCATTCGTAAATTATGCGACAGGCGTTTTGGTATTGGTGCTGATGGTTTAATTTTATTAGAACCATCAAAAGAAAATGATTTTACAATGGTATATTTTAATGCTGATGGAAATGAAGGAAGCATGTGTGGAAATGGAGGAAGATGCCTTGTAGCTTTTGCTAAGCAGCTTAAAATAATAACAACAAATACTACTTTTGAAGCTGTTGATGGTTTGCACTTTGCAAACATTAATAATAACATTGTAAGCCTTCAAATGATTGATATTGATACTGTTGACGTTTTAAATGATTATTGTTTTTTAAACACCGGATCTCCACATCATGTCACTTTTAAGGAAAATATCTCAACTTTAAATGTAAAAGAAATAGGTGCGAAAATAAGATACGGAGCACCATATTTTAAAGAAGGAACCAATGTGAATTTTGCTGAACAAACATCTAACAACTCATTTAAAGTTAGAACATACGAACGTGGTGTTGAAGATGAAACATTAGCTTGCGGAACAGGCGTTACCGCTGTTGCAATTGCAGCTAGTAATACAAATAAAACAAGTGCTAGCTCTATAAATATTGAAGTTTTAGGTGGAAATTTAGAGGTTTCATTTGAAAAAGATGAAAACACTTATAAAAATGTATTTTTAAAAGGACCAGCACAACTTGTTTTTGAAGGAAATATTTCTATTTAATGGCAACACTACTAGGAGAAAATATAAACTTAAGAGCTTTAGAACCTGAAGATATAGACTTTCTGTTTTCTTCTGAAAATAATGAATTGTTTTGGGAAATAAGTAGCACACAACTACCTTTTTCAAAATATATTTTACAAAAATATATTGAAAATGCGCATCAAGATATTTATGAGGCCAAACAATTTCGCTTTGTAATTTGCGACTCTAAAAATGTACAAGTTGGCATGATTGATTTGTTCGATTTTAATCCTTTACACCAACGTGTTGGCATTGGAATACTAATAAATCCAAAACACCAAACTAATGGATATGCCTCTGAAGCGCTTGAAATGATAATAGATTATGCTTTCTCATATTTAAATGCGCATCAAATTTATGCCAATATAACTTCAGATAATAAAAATAGTATTTCGCTATTTGAAAAATTTAATTTCAAAAAAATAGGTGTAAAAAAAGATTGGATATTTTCCAATTCAAATTTTAAAGATGAAATATCTTACCAATTAATTAAAAAAAATAATGAATCTTAAAAAACTCTTCTTCTTAATTTCCTTCTTAATTTTAATAATTGGAGGTGTACTTGGATATAATTTTTACTCAAAAATATACAAACCAAACACAACTAAAGAAGGTTTTTTATACATCCCATCTGCAAGTAATTTTGAAGATGTGGAAAATTTAATTCGCCCATTTTTAAAAAGAGTTAAACCATTTACTTGGGTTGCTACCAAAAAAAACTATCCAAATACAATTAAACCTGGAAAATATCACATTACAAAAGGCTTAAATAATAATGAATTAATAAACTTGTTGCGAAGTGGCAAACAAACAACTGTAAAATTATCGTTCAACAACCAAGATACGTTTGAAAAACTTGCTGGAAGAATTGCCGAACAAATTGAACCTGATTCTATAGCTGTTTTAAAATCTATAACTAATTCTTCATTTATAACTGAAGTAGGTTTTACAACAAATGCAGCGTTAAGTATGTATATTCCAAACACCTATGAGTTTTATTGGAATACATCTGCTGAATCATTCAGAAATAAAATGCTAGTAGAATACGATAAATTTTGGAATGTTTCAAGACTAGAAAAAGCTAAAAAACTAAATTTATCTAAAACTGAAGTGATTACACTTGCATCTATTGTTCAAAAAGAAACAGCTGTAATTAAAGAAAGACCAATGGTTGCAAAATTGTATTTAAATAGATTAAATGATAAATGGCCTTTACAAGCAGATCCCACTATTATATTTGCATTAAAAAAGGAATTTGGAGCTAATTTTATCATCAAAAGAGTACTTACAAAAGATTTAGAAATTAATTCACCATACAATACTTATAAAAATAGTGGTCTTCCTCCTGGCCCTATTGCCATGCCAGACATATCTTCAATAGACGCTGTTTTAAACCCTGCTTTACATAATTATTACTATATGTGTGCGAGCATTACATCAATTGGAAAACATGAATTTGCTAAAACTCTCTCGCAACACAATAAAAATGCTACTAAATATCAAAAATGGCTTAGTAAACAAGGTGTAAACAGATAACATTTCAATTATTCTATAAGTACACATTATTAAATTTACAATTCAACTCTCATTTTTTTATATTATTTCTGCTTTTTATTAACAAAAACCTTGTTTTGTTAACAATTTGTTAATTTGTTAAAATATTTTGTAAATTTATTGTTAGTTAATAAATATACTATACATTTGCACCCTGAAATTTAGAAGGTAATTAAAACCTATAAATTATGAAAAAAATAATAGTAATTTTAAGTTTACTAACTTTAGTACTTGTTATTTCAAGTTTCTCTAAAGAAGAAAGAACACTAAACAGTAACTTTATTTCTACAATAGAAATTAGTACTGTACCTAACGAAAAAGAAAGTCTTCATCAAATTTATAACATTCCATTTGTAGGTAATTCATTCAACGGTTTTAAAGAAGCTGTTGCATTTAAAGAATCTCAAGGAAGATATCATGTTGTTAACACTCTTGGTTATTTAGGGAAATATCAATTTGGAAAAACTACTTTAGAAAGATTCAAAATATACAACACTAAACAATTTTTAAGTTCACCTGAATTACAGGAAGATGCATTTATTGCACTCTGCTCTGTAAATAAATGGATTTTAAGAAAAGATATTAGAAGAAGTGTTGGAAAAAAAATAAACGGTATTAAAATTACCGAATCTGGTATTTTAGCTGCAGCACACTTATCTGGTGCTGGAAATGTAAAAAAATACCTTAGAAGTAATGGTACAAAGAAATTTAAAGACGCATACGGTTCATCTATAGAACATTACTTAGAACAATTTTCAGGTTTTAACACTTCATTTATTGAAGCAAATAAAAAACCTGCTTTATAATTAGAATAATTTTTGGTTAAATTAGTAAAAAAGGTTTCTGCAATAAGCAGAAACCTTTTTTTATTCTTTATGAATTATAAATATCGTAGGCCTCTTGTGCAAATCAGGAGTTTCACTTTTCCAATCGCTAATAGCTAATGTTTTAATATATTCTGATTGCAATGTTATATCACAAGCAACACATAGCTTTGCTGATGGTGTTAAAGTGCTTTTTAAATCAGTCAACATTTTTTCGTTTCTATACGGAGTTTCAATAAAAATTTGAGATTGATCATTTTCTCTTGATAATCTCTCTAATTTTTTTATTGCTGCTTTTCTTTCTGAAGTATCAATTGGTAAATATCCATTAAAAGCGAAATTTTGACCATTAAAACCTGAAGCCATCATTGCTAAAATTATAGATGATGGTCCAACTAAAGGAATTACTCTAATCCCTTTTTCATGCGCTAGTTTAACAATTTCAGCACCAGGATCAGCTATTGCTGGTACACCTGCCTCAGAAAGCAAACCAACTGATATACCTGAAGCACAAACATCTAAATAGGTTCTTACCTCTAATTGATCAGCATATTTATCTAGCTTTAAAATAGTTAAAGAAGGTTGAGATTTTCGTGGTGTAATTTGTTTAATAAATCTACGAGCTGTTTTTTCGTTTTCAACAATAAAAAAGTCTAATTCTTCAATTACTTTTTTAACTGACAAAGGCAACACTTCAAGCGGTTCATTATCTCCTAAAGTAGTTGGAATTAAATACAGTTTTCCGTGTTCGTTATTCATTGGAGTTTATTTTTTTTTACAATAATACTACAAGCATCATCTAACATTTCATATACTTTTTTAAACCCAAAATCTCCACCATAATAAGGATCTGGAACATCTAAATTATCATCAGGAAAAATTTCATTTAAAATAAGTTTCACTTTAGACTTATCTACTTCATTTCTAGCTAATTTTAGTACATCTTTATAATTTGAATTATCCATTACATAAATATAATCAAATTCATCAAAATCTTGAACCAAAAATTTTTTAGCTTTTTGTTTAGAAATATCTATACCGTTTTTTTTTGCAATAGCAATAGATCTAACATCGGGTTTTTCACCTTGATGATATGCGGCCGTACCAGCAGAATCAACAATAGTTTGAGAACTATATAGTTTAGATTTTAAAATACCTTCTGCCAATGGCGAACGGCAAATATTACCGAGACAAACCATTAATACTTTGGTCATTATTATAAATTAAAATGTAAGTTTTTTTGTAATATCGTCAACATATTTTCTAAATTGCTTGTCTGTTTCTGTTAAATTATCAACAGTTTTACAGGCGTGAAGTACAGTTGCATGATCTCTTTTTCCTATTTGAGAACCAATACTTGCCAATGAAGCTTTTGTCATTCTTTTTGCAAAATACATTGCTAATTGACGCGCTTGTACAATATGTCTTTTACGAGTTTTAGATTGTAAGGTTGTTACATCTAATTCAAAATAATTTGAAACTATTTTCTGAATATAGTCAATAGAGACTTCTCGTTTGGTATTTTTAACAAATTTATCAACTATTTGTTTTGTAAGCGATAACGTAAACTCTTTTCGGTTAAATGAAGCCTGCGCAATCATAGAAATTAATACACCTTCTAACTCTCTAACATTAGATTTTATATGCTTAGCAATATACTCAACAATTTCTTCAGGCATTTCTACACCATCTCTATACAGTTTATTTTGTAAGATTGAAATTCTTGTTTCATAATCAGGAACTTGAAGTTCAGCTGACAATCCCCATTTAAATCGTGAAAGTAAACGCTGTTCAATATCTTGCATATCAACAGGCGCTTTATCAGATGTTAAAATAACCTGTTTACCATTTTGATGTAAATGGTTAAAAATGTGGAAGAATACGTCTTGTGTACCTGTTTTTCCTGATAAAAACTGAACATCATCAATTAACAACACATCAATCATTGAATAAAAATGAATAAAATCATTTCGTGTGTTTGCTTTTACTGAATCTATATATTGTTGTGTAAATTTTTCAGAAGAAATATACAAAACTGTTTTATCTGGGTATTTATCTTTTATTTGAACACCAATAGCATGCGCTAAATGTGTTTTACCTAATCCAACACCACCATAAATTAATAATGGGTTAAATGAAGTGCCACCAGGTTTGTTTGCAACTGCCATACTTGCAGAACGTGCCAACCTATTTGAATCTCCTTCAACAAAACTGTCAAAATTATAATTTGGATTTAACTGAGATTCAATCTTAACTTTTTGAATTCCAGGTATAACAAACGGATTTCTTAATTCTCGTTTATTAAAATCTAAAGGTACTGTAACTCCTTGTTGGTTAATTGGATTTCTATTTGAACTTGGAATTTTTACAGTATGCGGTTTACTGCTACTGTAATTATTTTCCATTCTAACATCATAAATCAACTTTGCGTCCTCTCCCAATTGTTTAACTAACGCAACTCTTAATAATTTAATATAATGCTCTTCTAACCACTCATAAAAAAACTTACTAGGAACTTGAATTGTAAGTGCCTCACCAGATAATTTTATTGGTTTGATAGGTTCAAACCAAGTTTTATACGCTTGTTGTTTTATGTTATCTTGTATAAAAGATAAACATTCCCCCCAAACTGATGGTGCAGTTTTAATCATTAGTAATTATTGTAATTTTAAGATTTAATTTATGCCGAATAAAAAAGCTACCCCAATAAGCAATTTTAGGCTTTACAAAAATGTGAATAAAATTCATTATAAAAAAATAAAATCTTGTTGATTATTAACTTTTTTTTACGTAACATAACAAGATTAAAATTTACAAATGATTTCTGATAAAATACAATTTAGAGTTAGATATGCTGAAACCGATCAAATGAGTTATGCATATCACGGTAATTATGCACAATACTATGAGATGGGAAGAATTGAGTGGCTCAGAAAATTTGGCGTTTCTTATAAAAAAATGGAAGAGGCTGGGGTTATGCTACCTGTAATTAGTCTAAATATAAATTACTTAAAACCCGCAAAATACGATGATCTTTTAACTTTAAAAACAACACTAGTTAACAAGCCTTTGGTTAAAATAAAATTTGAGTTTGAAATTCACAATGAAAATAATGAACTTTTAAACACTGCAAGTGTAACTTTAGCCTTCATGGATTCAATAACTAGGAAACCTGTAAGAGCACCTAAATATCTTTTAGAAAAGATTCAACAAACTACTATTTAATTTCAGTAATTTTTAAGCAACGTAAATCTTCAAATAATTGTTGAATTTTTAAAGCTTTAGTTTTTCGAATTGTAATTAGGTATTCACAATTCAAATCCATTGTTTGGTTTTTAATTTCAATATTATTTTCTTTAATAATTCGCATTACTTTATTCATGTCTTTATATTCAAAGAAAATCTCAAAATTCACATCTATAGTTTTTTCTACAATTTTTGAAGCTTCAATAATTAACTTAGCAGTAGTTTTATATGCGTTTATAAGTCCACCAACACCTAACTTTGTTCCTCCAAAATAGCGCACTACCACCACTAACACATTTGTAATATTGAAAGATAATAGTTGTCCGTAAATAGGTTGCCCAGCTGAATTATTTGGTTCACCATCATCATTTGCCCTATATCTAAATTCTTCAGTTCCTAACCGCCAAGCATAGCACCAATGCCTTGCTGTATGATGTTTTTTCTTTAACTCATCAATACATCCTTTAACTTCATCTTCAGAAGAAATTGGAAAAACATAGCCAATAAATTTACTACCTCTATCTTTAAAAAGTGAATCACCATTTGCAATTTCAATTGTTCTATATGTATCTTTTTCTGAAATAACATTAAAATTTAGAGTACAAATATATCAAAACCCCAAATTAAAATTGAATATATTTGAATCATAAATTATCAATCATGAGAAAACTAGCTTTCCTTTTGCTTTCAAGTATTATTATCTTTTCATGCGAAACAACTTCCAATAAAAAAGACACTAAGACTAGAACACCCAATTCTTTTTCAATAGTTATTCATGGCGGAGCTGGCGGCATAAAAAGAGAATATATTAATGAAGAACAACAAAAAGCATATACTCAAAAGCTAGAAGAAGCATTGAATGCTGGATATACCGTTCTAGAAAATGGAGGAATTTCATTAGACGCAATTCAAGCTGCTATTAACATAATGGAAGACTCACCACTTTTTAACGCAGGTAAAGGCGCTGTATATAATAGTGAAGGAAATCAAGAAATGGATGCTGCAATAATGGACGGTAAAACATTAAATTCTGGAGCAATTGCAGGTGTAAATCATATTAAAAACCCAATTTTAGCTGCACGCATGGTTATGGATAGCTCTAAACATGTGATGCTTTCTGGGAAAGGTGCTGAAATTATGGCAAAAAGCTATGGCATTGAAATGGTTGACAGTAGCTACTTTTTTACTGAAAAAAGATTAAATCAACTTAGAAAAATTCAAGGCAAGGAAGAAATTCAATTAGACCATAGAGCTTTTCTTATTAAACATGAATTAATTGACGATCATAAGTTTGGTACAGTTGGAGCTGTTGCTATTGATAAAAATGGAAACATTGCTGCTGGTACTTCAACAGGTGGAATGACAAATAAAAAATATGGTAGAATTGGTGATGTACCAATAATTGGCGCAGGAACTTACGCTAACAATTTAACTTGTGGAATATCAGCCACAGGAACTGGCGAATATTTTATGAGAACTGTCGCTGCTCATGAAGTTTCAAACTTAATACAATATAAAGGTTTAACTGCTGAAGCAGCATTACATGAGGTTTTGTTTAATCAAATTGGGCCACTTGGTGGCGAAGGCGGAATGATATTAGTGGATAAAAATGGTGCTATTTCTTGGGATTTTAATTCAACAGGAATGTTTAGAGGTTATAAAAAGTCTGATGGAGATACTAAAATAGAAATGTTTGAGAAACCTGAATAAGTTCTAATTTTTATAAATTTTTAAAGCATCAGTTGAAATTTTTTGAATTGAAATTGGTGCTTTTTTCAACTTAGGAGCTTCTAATCCAGTTTTAAAAATTGTTTCACCAACAAAAACAAAAGTTTCATCCCATAAATTTGTATCAATAAAACTTTGTAAGGTTCTTGACCCTCCTTCAATAATTACAGATTGAATTTCGTACTTAAATAAAACATCACAAATTTGTTTTGGTAAATTTTTACTAAAATTAATTACTTCAAACTGTACATTATTATAGTTGCTCTTCTTAAATTGTTTTTCAGTAAAAACAATAGTTTGTAAGCTTTCATCAAATAAATTGTAATTGGAAGGAATTTTTAAAGTTCTATCCAACACTATTCGAATTGGATTATCTCCAACCCAACTTCTAACATTTAAAGTAGGGTTATCATTTAATGCTGTAGTTGTACCCACCAAAATAGACTGCTCTTCAGCTCTCATTTTGTGCACAAACTGTTGAGAGTATGTATTTGAAATCCAATTTGGTAAATTTTCTGAATCCTCGTCACGTAATTTATCAATAAAACCATCAGCAGTTTCAGCCCACTTTAAAATTATAAAAGGTCTTTTTTTTGTATGAAATGTAAAAAAACGCTTATTCAATTCTTTACATTCGTGCTCTAAAACCCCAACAATAACATTACAACCATTATTTTGTAAATGTTTTACGCCTCGCCCACTAACAATACTATTTTCATCAATAATACCTATAACAACATTCCGTATTCCATTTTCAACAATTAAATTAGCACAAGGAGGCGTTTTACCATAATGTGAGCAAGGTTCTAAACTTACATAAATAGTTGCATCTTTTAAAAGTGACTTGTCATTCACCGAATTTATAGCATTCACCTCCGCATGAGGTTCACCTGCTTTTTTGTGCCAACCTTCACCAATAATTGAATCATTTAAAACAATTACGCTTCCAACCATTGGATTTGGATACGTTTTTCCTAAACCATTTTTAGCAAGTTCTATGCAACGTTTTATATATTTTTCGTGTATATTCACAGCGTAAAAATAACATTTTAAAATGACTCACAACAACTTTAAAATTAGAGAAATTCAACCTGAAGATAATTCAAAAATAGCACAAGCTATTAGAGATATTTTAATAGAATTTGGAGTGCCCAAAGTTGGAACTGCTTATGCCGATAAAATTTTAGACACGTTATATGAAGCGTATCAATTTGAAAAAACTGTTTATTATGTTATTGAAAAAAATGGTAAAATTTATGGAGGTGCAGGTATAAAACAACTTGATAATTTTGAAGGAAATGTGTGTGAACTTCAAAAAATGTATTTCTTACCTGAAGCACGCGGTTGTGGATTAGGTAGTAAAATGATGGAAATTTGCTTAGATAAGGCCAAAGAATACGGATTTGAGCAATGTTATTTAGAAACACTACCTTATATGGAAGATGCGAGAAAATTGTATAGGAAAGTTGGTTTTAAAGATTTAGACGCTCCAATGGGAGATACTGGACATTACTCATGTAATTTATGGATGTTAAAAAATTTATAATGAGCGTACTTGAATTTAAAAAGATTTTTTTTCTAGAACTATCTGAATTTTATCCAGAAACTGAAATTCAATCTTTTTTCAATATTTTAATTCAATATAAATTGAATTTATCTCGTGTTGATTTAGCACTTCAACCTTCATTAGAATTTAATAATTCTGAATTCGATTTTTTTAAAAAAGCATTAACAAATTTAAAAAAACAAATTCCAATTCAATATATAATTGGTGAAACTGAATTTTACGGGCTAAATTTTAACGTAAATAGCAATGTTTTAATTCCAAGACCTGAAACTGAAGAATTAGTTGATTGGATTTTAAAAGATTGTCAAAATTCTCCTAGTATTAAAATTCTTGATATTGGAACTGGAAGTGGTTGTATTGCAATTTCATTAGCTAAAAATTTACCAAATGCTGAAGTTTTTGCTTTAGATATTTCTTCAGAAGCTATAAAAACAGCCAAGTCAAATGCAACAATAAATAACGTAACTGTAAATTTTATGGAGGCTGATATTTTATCCTTAACAAAATTACCACATAAATTTGATGTGATAGTTTCAAATCCGCCATACGTACGTGAATTAGAAAAAGAGCAAATGCAAACAAATGTTTTAGCAAACGAACCTCATTTAGCGCTGTTTGTTAAAAATGATAACCCACTACTGTTTTATGATAAAATAGCAGATTTAGCTAAATTGAATTTGAATAAAGGTGGTTATTTATATTTTGAAATTAATCAATATCTAGGAACAGAAACTGTAGAGTTATTAAAATTAAAAGGCTTCAAAAATATTCAACTAGAAAAAGATATTTTTGAAGTTGATAGAATGACAAAAGCTTCATTATAATTCAATATTTTAAACTTTCTCCTTTAGACTTAAAAGAATTATCTTTGCAAGATGCGAATTGATATTATAACCGTTTCTCCAGAATTAATTAAAAGTCCGTTTGAATTTTCAATAATTAAACGTGCAATAGACAAGAATTTAGTGGAAGTTCATTTTCATGATTTAAGAAAATATGCTTTAAATGATTATGGAAAAATAGACGATTATCAGTTTGGCGGTGGAGCTGGAATGGTTTTAATGATTGAACCTATTGACAAATGTATTTCGAAATTAAAAACAGAAAGAGAATACGATGAGATTATTTATATGACTCCTGATGCTCCAACTTTAAACCAGCAAACAGCAAATACACTTTCATTAAAAGAAAATATGATTATTCTATGCGGTCACTACAAAGGTGTAGATCAGCGTGTTAGAGAGCTTTTTATCACCAAAGAAATTTCAATAGGCGATTATGTTTTAAGTGGCGGAGAATTAGGCGCTGCCGTATTATGTGATTCAATTATACGATTAATACCTGGTGTTTTGGGCGATGAAACTTCAGCTTTAACAGACTCTTTTCAAGACGATTTACTTTCACCACCGGTTTACACAAGACCCTCTGAGTATAAAGAACTTAAAGTACCCGAAGTACTACTATCAGGTAATTTCCCAAAAATTGAAGAATGGCGAAATGAACAAGCTTTTGAACGTACAAAAAAAATTAGACCTGACTTGTTGGAAGACTAATATTTTTTACTAAATTTGCATTCTCAAAATTAACCTCTGACGAAAATCGTGAATGTTGGTAATTGATAAAACCCATTAAAAGTTAAAAATGGAAAATTTAGTAAAATTTATACAAGACGAATTTGTAGCAAAGAATGAGTTCCCTCAATTTCAAGCAGGAGACGCAATCACAGTTTACTACGAAATTAAAGAAGGACAAAAAACACGTACACAGTTTTTTAAAGGAACAGTAATTCAAAGAAGAGGTTCTGGTGCATCTGAAACATTTACAATTAGAAAAATGTCTGGTACAGTTGGTGTTGAGCGTATTTTCCCATTAAATTTACCTGCAATTCAAAAAATTGAGGTTAATAAACACGGTAAAGTTCGTAGAGCACGTATTTTCTACTTTAGAGGATTAACTGGTAAAAAAGCTAGAATTACAGAAAAAAGACGTTAATTCGTTTTTAAATAAACTTATTAAAACCCGATTTGAAATTCAAATCGGGTTTTTTGTTATAAACAAATGTTCATAAGTCAAGTTTATATCTTGTTAAAAACTAAAGAGTTATAAATTTGGAAAAAAGCTTTTTCTGTCTTTAATTTACAAAAGAATTAACAGAGAGATTGAAAGTGAAGTTGAGAGATGCAAATTTTGAAACCAAACTGAAATTCTTAAAGTGAAATTCTAAATGTTCTTGAACATAGTTTTTAAAACTAAACTTTAAATAGTAATGTGCCCAGGTGTTTAGCATGAATAAATGGAAACATAGTTTTAAAAGCAAAATTTAAAATAAAATTTTAAAATAAGTAGTTTTTAGGAATTACAACAAAATTTTATGTTTTATTTTAAATGAAACGATTATTTAGTAAGAAGTTGTATTTGTAAGAAGACAACAAGTGACAGTGAAAAGTTTAATTGTGGGTGATCTCTAACGAGAATAGCTAATACAATGAAAATAAAGTACCTGAAGACTTATTAGAAACCTTGTTTCAGCAAAAAGCCATGATAATGAGAAATCAATATTATGGCTTTTGTTATTTTAAACCATTATTATTCCTTCAAAATTTCATATTTATTTTTCTTTTTATAACAAAACAAAGCCCTTATTTATAACGTTTTCGCAATCAATTTTTCCATTGGTATTTAGTATATTTGTACTGCTTAAAATAATTAATTAATAACACTATAATCACTCGTAAAAAAAATATGATTATAGCATTAAAAAATATAAAAAGATATGAATAAATTACCTGAAATTATTTATACAAAAACAGACGAAGCTCCAGCTTTAGCTACGTACTCATTATTACCAATAATTAAAGCTTTTACAAAAACTTCAAATATTAAGGTTACAACTAAAGATATTTCATTAGCAGGAAGAATTTTAGCATTATTTCCAGATTTATTAACACCTGAACAAAGAGTTTCTGATGCTTTAGCTGAACTTGGAGAATTAGCTAAAACAGCTGAAGCAAATATTATTAAATTACCTAATATCTCAGCTTCAGTACCACAACTAGTTGCTGCCATAAAAGAACTACAAGCAGCTGGGTTTGCAATCCCAAATTATTTAGAAAATCCTAAAACAGCTGAAGAAAAAGAAATTCAAAAAAAATACAACACAGTAAAAGGTTCAGCAGTGAACCCAGTTTTACGTGAGGGAAATTCAGACAGAAGAGCTCCAAAAGCAGTTAAAAATTACGCAAAAAAGAATCCACACTCAATGGGTGCTTGGTCAACAAATTCTAAAACACACGTTTCTACTATGAATGGTGGTGATTTTTTCTCTAATGAAAAATCAGTAACTATTTCTAAAGCTGGAGATGTTAAAATTCAAATTGTAAATCAAAGTGGAGAAATTACTGTTTTAAAAGAAAAAACAACGCTAAGAGTAGGTGAAATTATTGATGGTACTTTTATGAGTAAAAAAGCATTGGTTCAATTTCTAAATGAACAAATTAAAGATGCTAAAGAAAAAAACGTATTGTTTTCATTACATATGAAAGCAACTATGATGAAAATTTCTGATCCAATTATTTTTGGACATGCAGTAACAGCATTTTTTAAAGATATTTTTGAAAAACATAGCGCTATCATAAATAAACTTGGTGTTGATGTTAATAATGGATTTGGAGATTTAATTAACAAAATTCAAACATTACCCGAAGCTCAAAAAACTGAAATTGAAAACGATATAAATGCTTGTTTTGAGAATGGACCTGCAATTGCAATGGTAGATTCGGATAAAGGCATTACAAACCTTCATGTGCCAAGTGATGTTATTATTGACGCTTCAATGCCTGCAATGATTCGTACTTCTGGTCAAATGTGGAACGCTGAAGGAAACTTACAAGATACTAAAACTGTAATTCCTGATAGTAGTTACGCAGGTATATACGATGCAACTATCGCATTTTGTAAAGAACATGGTGCTTTTGATCCAACTACAATGGGATCAGTACCAAACGTAGGTTTAATGGCTCAAAAAGCTGAAGAATATGGCTCTCATGACAAAACTTTTGAAGTTTCAGAAAATGGAAACGTACAAGTTATTGATAGTGATGGAACTATTTTAATAGAGCACACTGTTGAAAAAGGAGATATTTGGAGAATGTGCCAGGTAAAAGATGCACCAATCCAAGACTGGATTAAGTTAGCGGTTAGAAGAGCAAAAGCAAGCGATACTCCTGCTATATTTTGGTTAGATAAAAATAGAGCTCATGATGCAGAAATTATCAAAAAAATAAATATTTACTTGCCAAAATTAGACACAACTGGTTTAGATATTCAAATTATGACCCCTAAAGAAGCTACATTATTTTCTTTAGAAAGAATTAAAAAAGGCTTAGATACTATTTCTGTTACAGGAAATGTATTACGTGATTTTTTAACAGATTTATTTCCAATACTTGAATTAGGAACAAGCGCAAAAATGTTATCTATAGTTCCTTTGATGGATGGCGGAGGCTTATTTGAAACTGGTGCTGGTGGTTCAGCACCAAAACATGTGCAGCAATTTGTTAAAGAAGGTCATTTAAGATGGGATTCTCTAGGTGAATTTTTAGCATTGGCAGTTTCATTAGAGCATTTAGGTGAAAACTACAACAATCCTAAAGCTTTAGTATTAGCTGAAACTTTAGATGATGCAACTGATTTATTTTTGGACAATAAAAAATCACCTTCACGTAAAGTAAATGAATTAGACAATAGAGGAAGTCATTTTTATTTGGCTTTATATTGGGCTAAAGCGCTTGCTAACCAAAATAAAGACGGTGAATTAAAAGAGCAATTTGCTAAAATAGCAAATGAACTTGAAACAAATGAAGCAACTATTGTTAATGAGTTAAATAATGCTCAAGGAACAAGTATTAATGTTGGAGGTTATTATCATTTTAATGATAACTTAACTGAAAAAGCTATGAGACCAAGCTCTACATTAAATACAATTGTAGCAAATATTTAAAACTATTTTAACTTAATTTTTAAAGCGAGAAATTACATTTCTCGCTTTTTTTTATTAAAAAATCTAAAAACCACTAACAAAATAAACACGCATTTTAAAACGAACAACACTTATATAAATTTCAATTTATTACTTTTGAAAAAAATAGTAAAATGAGTACAAATAAAAACGAGCTGATTAGAGGTCTTAAATATGAACTAGCAGCATTTCCGTTATTAATTATTGGACCAATTTTAATTACTATTGGATTTAAAGCCATTAAGCAACAACAAAACTATCTTTGGCTAATTGTTGGAATATTAGCTGCTATATTTGCAATTATTCTAGGCTTCATTGGAATACGAATTATTTTAAATGCATTTTTTAACGATAAATAATTTAGTGAATTTGAGTTTTAAAAAATTGAAAAATTGGGAATATTGGCCATCATACATGTTTTATGTACCAATTCTACCTTACGCATGTTACTTAGTTTTAAAAGCCAGAAGTTTTGGTTTTTTTTCAGCAGTAAATCCATCAATTGAAGGCTCTGGAAATGGTTTAGAATCTAAATATAAAACCGTACAGTTAATTCCTGAAAAATATAAACCAACAACACTTTTTATTGAAAAAGGTGATAAGATTTCTCATGTTTTACCTCAACTTAAAACCAATAATATTAATTTTCCACTTATTATTAAGCCAGATATTGGCTTTAGAGGTTTGTTGGTTAAAAAAATTGATTCGGAAAATGAACTAACTGAGTATATTAATAAATACAACTCTATAAATTTAATTATTCAAGAATTGATTGAGTATAAAAATGAGTGTGGAATTTTTTATCATAGAATTCCTGGAGAAAAAAAGGGGAAAATAACTTCAATTACGCTTAAAAAATATTTAACCGTAATTGGTGATGGTTCTTCTTCAGTTTTAAAACTGATTAAAAATGATGCAAGAGCAAAAATGTATATAGATTTAATTTCAGAAATAAATTATGGAAAGCTTCAAAATGTTCCTCTTAAAAATGAAGAAGTTATACTAAACATTATTGGAAACCACTCTAAAGGAACTCAATTTACAAATGGCAATCATTTAATAACTAAAGAATTAACCAGTTTTTTTGATGATTTAAACAAACAGATTAAAGGTTGGTATTACGGACGTGTAGATATTAAATATACTAATTTTGAAGAATTAATTAAAGGTAAAAACTTTAAAATAATTGAAATTAACGGTATAATTTCTGAACCAACACATATTTACGATGCTTCAAAAGGTTCTTATTTTAAAGCTTTAAAAGCAATTAAAAATCATTGGGAATTAACATATAAAATAGGAGTTAAAAACAACAAATTGAATAATACACACTTCACTAATTTAAACTATTTAGTACGCCTTTATTTCAATTATAAAAAATATTTAAAAAAAGTAAGTGATTTAAGCGCTAATTAACAACTTTATCTCTAGGTGTAGTTGGATTAAATCCAAAATCTTCGTCTGGAAATTGTATTCCTAACTGAGAAATAATATACCCAATACTTGCAAAATGATGTATAGCATGGCTATGTGCTTGAATTAATACAGCTGCTAACGTATAATTTGCGGTTACTATTCCTAAACCTAAATCATCTGTAACCTTTACAATTTTGTCAAAATCTTCATTTTCTAAAGTTTTTAAACTCTGTAAAATTTCTTCAAAATAATTAATTCCGTTTGCCGTGAAATTTTCTGCTAATTCGTTTCTTTTTCTATTAATCAGGTTTATTTCATTTGTGCTTAATCCTTCAAAAATACAATCAAAAACATCTAAAATATGGCGCATATGTCCTCCAATACTAGAATAATAAGGTGCTATTGTGGTGTTACTATATTGTTCATTAGAAATACATTTTAAAAGTTGTACTCCTCTAAATAAATTTTTCTCAATAGCTTCAATCATATTTTTAATTTCAAGGTTTAACAAATATAAAATATTTTAAGCCAAAACCTTAATCAAAGTTATAATTCCTAAAGATAAAAATAGGATACTTAAAATAATATTGATGTTAGTCGCAATAAAAGACACTTTCTTAATAATTATTTTCGCAAAATATATATATGTATAAAACAGTAAAAATGAACCAATTGCAGCGCCAAATACAAATAAAAGAATATAAGGCTGTTTAATTACAATTTTATTTATTGATACTAAATAAATACTTAACCCCAAATAAAATGGTATTGCCAACATATTTACTGAAGACATTAAAACACCTCTTAAAAAATAACTTTTACCAATTGTTTTTGAATTTGACCCCATCTTTTTTTTAGATAGAAAGTAGAAAAAAATTGACAAGGCAAAAAACACAAAAATTCCGGCTATTTTTAAATTCTCAATAATAGTTGGATTGTTAGTAAAATAATCAGCAAAAAACAATGCAATTCCTGCTTGCATAAAAACAATAATAGACGCTCCTATTGCAAACTTTAGACTTTCATTTTCACCTTTATTAATTCTAATTTTTAATGCCGTCATATTTAGCATGCCTGGTGAAATTAAACCAAAATACGCCATAATTATTCCGTAAAAAATGTGTAAAAAATAACTCATTATTAACTTATATTAATTCATCTAAAATTCGAATATATTATTTAAAATTCAATTTAAGCTGTAACATATATTACAATTTACCTCAACTAAATAGTATACTTTTGAAGTGAGATTAGATTATGAATACTATACTGCTGAAAGTTAAGAATTATCTTAATTTTTCATATAAGAAACCGCTAAGATTATATTTTAGTGGTTTTTTTATTTTAAAGAAAAATACTTTTCAAACAACCCATTAATATCTTCAGAAATTTTTATTTTTTTAATTATTACTAAATATAAAACGCAAATTATAATACATTTTAATACTATATTTAATAGCGGGTGAAAATTGAAATTCCAAAAGTAAAAAGCAATAAAAATTAAACCAATCACTAATACTATTTTAACTGTTTGAAAACTAAATGGCTGCATTTTCAATTTAAATTTTATGTAAACAATTTTAAAAACACTATAAAATACAACTACAATTAATGTTGCTAAAGCAGCTCCATTAATTCCTATTAAATTAATTAACCATTTATTTAATAAAATTACACTGATAGCCATTGCCAATGATAAGTAAAAAAATATTTTATAGTATTTAGAATTCACTAAAATAGCATTTCCGGTACCTAAAGCAAGTTCCATTAATTTTGCTAATGAAATAATTAAAACAATCCAAATACCTTTAGTAAACTGAGGTTTATTAATTAATTCATATAAATCAGCAATATTTAAATTTATTAAAAGAAAAAATAAACCACCAATAACCAACAAATTAATTGAAGTTTTTTTATATAATATCTCAACTTCATCTATATTATTAGCATTCATTTCTTTTGCTGTAATAGGGATTGTAATTTGTTGCATAGCTCTAGTAGGAATAGCAACAACGCTTGCAATATAAATACCAACTGAATAATAAGCTACTTGAGCAATTTGTTCCATTTGAGGAATCATAAACTTATCAATTTCTAACAAAACACTCGCTGCAGAACCTGCTACAATAATATACATTGAAAAAGACAAAATTTCTTTTATGTTTGAAGGAAGTTTAATTATTATAGTTGGCTTACAAATATAAAACGCATATAGCTTCATTATTAAAGTTCTAACACCATAAACAATTACAACTGCATAAATAAATTGATCACTTGAAAGCCATTTAAAATAAACTGCAAACAATAAAACTGAGATACAAACCCTAGCAAATATTTCTTTAATAAAATTTCCAAAAACTGAATTAAATTGAACTTTGGTCCACGCGTAAAATATCTCAAAATACCCCATAAAAATAGCAGCAATAAAAATAAGCCAAGTATATTTTTTTATCAGCATATTTTCTGAAGAAAGCCAACTAGCTATTGTTTCATATAAAAAAGCACTAATTGCTGCAATTGGAATAATTATTAAAAGTGGAATTAAAGTAGATGAAATTAAAAAACCATCTTGCTCAATTTTAGTTTTATAAGAAGAATAAAATTTAATAATAGTATGCTGCATACCAAATGTAACTAAAGGCAAAATAATGGTTGCTGTTGACAATAAAAAGGTAATTAAGCCAAAATAATCTTCATGTAAAAAATGAGTAAAAAGAAACATTACATTGATACCTCCTACTGCAAAACCAGCAAAAAGAATAAATGTATTTATAAAAGATTGTTTTAAAACAATTCCCATTATAGTAAATTAAGAATTTCAGTATAAATTTTCTCGCCTACATCATTTCCGTACAATTTAACCTTAAAATTTGCTGATGAATTTTGAAATTTTTCAAAAGCATCAATCATTGCTACTTTATTACTACCTACAATTTTAGCAAAATTATTAGAAACCAATTCAACCCATTCCGTTTCTTCTCTAGCAATAATACAATGTTTATTATTGAAAAAAGCTTCTTTTTGAAGTCCACCACTATCAGTTACAACTAAATTACAATTTTTAAGTAATTCCAACATATCAAAATATCCAACAGGTTTAATTGTAGTAATATTGTAAGATAAGTTATGTTCTTCTAAAATTGCTTTTGTTCTAGGGTGTAATGGTAATACAACCTCTTTTTGCTTGCTAATTTGTTCTAAACCTTCAAAAATAGACTTCAAATTTTCAATACTATCTGTATTTTCCTGACGATGAATAGTTGCCAGAACAAATTCATTTTTCCTTAATTTTAATTTTGAAATAATTGAAGATTTTTCTTTTGAAGTTTTACCATAAAACTCAACAGCATCTTTCATAATATCTCCGCATTTTACAACTTTTGAAGGTAAATTATTAAACCCTTCATTTTGCAAATTCTCAACAGCGGTATCTGTTGGGCACAATAATAAATCTGAAATTCTATCAGTTAAAATTCTATTTATTTCTTCAGGCATTTTCATATTAAACGAACGCAAACCAGCTTCAATATGTGCTACTTTTATGTTCATTTTTTTAGCAGCTAAAGCACCTGCCATAGTTGAATTTGTATCACCATAAACCACAACTAAATCTGGTTTTTCTTCAATTAACACTTCTTCTATTTTTTGCAACATTTGTCCAGTCATTGCACCATGACTTAATCCGTTTATAGCCAAATTGTATTTTGGTGTTGGAATTTGCATTTCCTCAAAAAAAATAGTACTCATATTATTGTCATAGTGCTGACCTGTATGAATAATAACTTCTTCAATAGCTTTATATTTAGAAATTACTCTACTTAATACTGCTGCTTTTACAAATTGAGGTCTTGCTCCCAATATGGTTACAATTTTTTTCATTCAGTAATTGTATTAATTATTTCTGAAACTTTTTTAGTTAATTCTCTTCTATGATATTGTTCAATATTTTTTGAATTAACTACTAAGTTCGTTTCTTTAAATTTAGCATATAAATCTACAATTGTTTTTTTTAGCTGAATTCTATCATTAAAATCAACTACAAAACCGCTATTTGTTTTACTAATTATTTCAGCTAAGTCACCATTATTTGGAGCAATTGCTAAAATTGGACGTTTTGCCATTAAATATTCAAATATTTTCCCTGTAATTATCCCTTTTGCACTTGGTACATTATTAACAATAAGCAATAAAACTTGAGATCTTTTTTGAAATTTAATAACCTCATTGTGAGAAACATAATCTATTAATTCAATGTTTTTAGTTAAATTATTTTTTGAAATTTCATTTAAAATAGCATTATCCACTTTCCCTATTAGTTTTAAACAAAAATCAGATTTAAATGCTACAGTTTCTTTAATAATTTCAGACAAAACTTCCCACAACACTTCAGGATTTCTATCAGCATTCATTAAACCAATATGAGTTAGCGTAAATTTAGAATCTAATTTCTCAATTCCTTCATTAGGTTTTCCATCAAAACCATTAGTTATAGTAAACGTATTTTTATTAAATTTACTATAATTTTCATTCATTGTATTTCCTACAACTAAAATAGCATCTGCATTTTTTAAAACTTCTTTTTCTAATGAATAATGTTTCTTTATAGCATTTTTTGTTAATGGTAATTGATGAAAATAATCAATTTCAGTCCAAGGGTCACGAAAATCAGCAATCCACTTTAAATTTAATTGCTTCTTCAAATTTAAGCCAATTAAATGCGCACTATGAGGTGGACCTGTTGT
>Ga0209345_10000780_pt1 | contig 40732 bp, 34 predicted proteins | sample Cruoilmetagenom7_FD_187294 | JGI IMG/M metagenome (GOLD analysis project Ga0209345, IMG submission 187294) | Oil polluted marine microbial communities from Coal Oil Point, Santa Barbara, California, USA - Sample 7 (SPAdes) (version 2) | ecosystem: Environmental > Aquatic > Marine > Oil seeps ...
GCTCAAACACCCGCGCCGCGCGCCGCCGACGCTCTTTGACGGGGTGCGCTGGTCCGGCCCTCATGCGCTGGCCGACAGCCGCGCGAGCCTGCCGGGCTACTGGATTGCGCAAGTTTCAACTCTGCGCGACGTGGATGAAATTCACGATTTGCCATGACGACAGGGGGGCTGCGTGCTACCTGCTGAATTATGAGCAAGATACCCGGCAAATCCGAGATCCTCGACTGGATCGAACAGAACCCCACGCTGACCGCCAAGCGCGACATCGCCAAAGCCTTTGGCATCAAAGGTGCTGCGCGGATCGACCTGAAGCGCGTGCTGAAAGAGCTGGAGGCCGAGGGCCATCTGGAAAAGCGCAAGCGCAGCTATCAAGACCCGGACCGCCTGCCACCGGTGTCGGTGCTGCTGGTCACGGGGCCGGACAGCGATGGCGATCTGTTTGCCAAGCCGATGGAATGGCATGGCGAGGGGGCGGAGCCGATTGTTCTGCTGATCCCGCGTGAAAGTGACCCGGCGCTTGGCGAAGGCGACCGCATTCTGGCGCGGCTGACGCTGGTGAAGGGTGAAGACCACCACTACGAAGCGCGGCTCATTCGGCGCATTGGCAGCAACCCGAAAAAGGTGCTGGGCATCTTCCGCAAGGCTGCCGAGGGCGGGCATATCGTGCCCATCGACAAGGGCGCGGACCGTGAATGGCGGGTGGGTGCAGATCAAACCCACGGCGCCAAGGATGGCGAGTTGGTCGAGGCCGAGCAGGCGGGGCCGAAGGGGCGCATGGGCGCGCCCCGCGCACGGATCGTCGAGCGCTTGGGCGACCCGTCCGCGCCCCGCGCCGTGTCGCTGATTGCCATTCACCAGCATGGCATTCCGGATGAATTTCCCGACGAAGTGGTGGCCCAAGCTGATGCCGCCAAGCCGCAGGGCCTCAAGGGCCGCGAAGACCTGCGCGATCTGCCGTTGGTCACCATCGACCCGTCGGATGCGCGGGACCATGATGACGCCTGCTATGCCCATGCCGATGAAGACCCCAAGAACGAAGGTGGCCATGTGGTCTGGGTCGCCATCGCCGATGTCGCCGCCTATGTCACGCCTGGCTCGGCGCTGGATATCGAGGCCCGCAAACGCGGCAACTCGACCTATTTCCCTGACCGTGTTGTGCCGATGTTGCCGGATCGGCTGTCGGGTGATCTCTGCTCTTTGCACGAAGGCGTGCCGCGCGCCTGTATCGCCGTGCGCATGGTGCTGGATGCCAAGGGCAACAAGATCGGCCATACGTTCCACCGCGGGCTGATGCGCTCGCCTGCGTCGCTGCATTACGAAGAGGTGCAGGATGCGATTGACGGCAATCCGAATGACCGCACCGGGCCATTGCTGGAGCCTGTGCTTAAGCCGCTCTATGCCGCCTATGGCGCGTTAAAACTGGCCCGCGCTGAGCGTCAGCCACTGGAGTTGGACCTGCCTGAACGCCGCATCGAATTGGGCGACGACGGCAAGGTGAAATCGGTGAACTTCCGTGAACGGCTCGATGCGCATAAGCTGATCGAAGAGTTCATGGTGCTGGCCAATGTTGCCGCTGCTGAGACGCTGCTGAAGAAAAAAACCCCGCTGCTGTTCCGTATCCATGAAGAGCCTTCGCCGGAGAAGCTGGAGAGCTTGCGCGAAACCGCACAGGCGGCAGGCTTGACGCTGGCCAAGGGGCAAGTGCTGATGACCTCGCATCTGAACCGCTTGCTGGATCAGGCGGCGGGGACCGATGACGCGGAACTGATTAACCTCAGCACCCTGCGCTCGCTCACCCAAGCCTATTACGGCCCCGCGCATATCGGCCACTTCGGCCTCGCGCTGCGGTCATATGCGCATTTCACCTCGCCGATCCGGCGCTATGCCGACCTTATCGTGCACCGTGCGCTCATCACCGCGCATGGTTGGGGCAAGGACGGTCTGACGCCCGAAGAGATCGAAGGACTGGAGCAGACCGGCGCGCATATCTCGGACACCGAGCGGCGTTCGATGGTGGCGGAGCGCGATACGACAGACCGTTACCTCGCGGCCTTCCTGTCGGAACGGGTGGGCAATGAGTTCACCGGGCGCATCAGCGGCATCGCGCGCTTTGGCGCTTTCGTGAAGCTGGATGAGACCGGGGCCGATGGGCTGGTGCCCATGCGTTCGCTCGGGCGTGAGTATTTCCACCACGATGCCGAGGCCCAGACGCTGATGGGATCTGACACAGGCATGGTGATTGGCATCGGCCAGCGTGTCACCGTGCGGCTGGCGGAGGCGGTGCCCGTGACGGGCGGCATCGCGCTGGAGTTGTTGGAGATCGAAGACCAGAAGGTGAAGCAAGGCGGGGGTGCGCGGCGGAGCCCTGCTGGGCGTAACCCGCGGGGCAAGGCGGTCAAGGCCAAGCGTAAGAAGGACAAGATCAAGCGCAAGGTGACCCGTACGCGCCGCTGACCGGCAAAGCTTCGCACATTCCGTACCCTCCCCTTTCGCAAGGCGCGCGCTAGGCTTAGGCTTTGCTGCAACTGCATGAGCGAGGCAAAGATGAACCTGCAACAGGCGAACTTCACGGGCATTCTGGCGATTTTGGCTGGACTGGGCGCAACCTTACCGCTGTCTGCCGCTGGGCCGAACCAATCGGCGCGTCCGACAACGCGCAACGCGCCGATCTTGATCGCTGCCACTGCTGAGACCCCGGAAGAAGCACCCGCTGAGATCCAAGAAGATGGCCCAGGGCTGCGCGCTTGGGTGCTCGCTTTTCGCGATCGTGCTTTGGAAGAGGGGATCGACCCGGATGTTTTTGACCGGACGCTCGACACCGTGAGTTACGACACCGAGGTCATTCGCCGTGACCGCAACCAGTCGGAATTTACAAAGACCGTCTGGGATTACCTTGGCACCGCAACGTCTGATTTGCGGGTGCAAAACGGAAAGAAGGCGCTGGCGCAATGGCAGCGCACCTTAGAAGACATTGAAACCAAATTCGGCGTTGAGAAAGAAGTCGTCACGGCGATCTGGGGGCTGGAGAGCGCATACGGCAGTTTCCGGGGCGGTGATAGCGTCATCAACTCACTCGCGACACTGGCCTATGATGCCCGACGCGCGGACTTCTTTGAGGCTGAGTTGCTTAACGCACTACGCATTTTGCAGGCAGGCGACACCGAAGCCGAACAGATGCGCGGTAGTTGGGCGGGGGCAATGGGGCATACGCAGTTCATGCCCTCGTCCTTTTTGGCCCATGCCGTGGATTGGGACGGAGATGGGCGGCGCGATATTTGGGGGGATGACCCGTCCGACGCGCTGGCATCGACGGCGGCGTATCTGAAGCATTTCGGTTGGACCGAAGGCCAGCCGTGGGGCATCGAAGTGGCTCTGCCTGACGATTTTGACTACCTGCTCGCAGATCGGTCAATCACCAAAAGCGCTGATGAATGGACGGCTCTGGGGCTGACCGGACTGAATGGATCGGCGCTCGAAAATCACGGTCCGAGTTCTGTGCTGTTGCCCGCTGGGGCGGATGGCGCGGCTTTCTTGATCTATGAGAATTTCTCGGTGATCGAGAGCTACAATACCGCCGACGCCTATGTCATCGGGGTGGGCCATCTGTCAGACCGGATCGCCGGCGCCGGGCCGATCCAGCAAGCCTGGCCGCTCGATGACCGAGCGCTGAGCTATGACGAGCGAATAGAATTGCAAACGCTGCTAACCAAAGCGGGGTTCGATACCGAAAAGATCGACGCGAAAATTGGCCCGCTCACTGTGAATGCCGTGCGTCGCTATCAGCAAGACCGGGGACTTGTCCCTGACGGCTATGCCCCGCCACGGTTGCTGGAGCGGTTGCGCAAGGAATGATTGACGCGCCCCCTTTGAATGGGGGCGCGCTCGATGGGCTTAAGACGCGGCCTTTAGCATGTCCTTGTCTTTTAGGTCGGCATAGGTTGCGTCCAGCGCTTGGGTTGCGCGGGCGGCGAAGATGTCGATTTCTTCAGGGGTGATGATCAGCGGGGGCGAGATGATCATCCGGTCGCCCACATGGCGCATCACCAAATTATTGGCAAAGCAGTGTTCGCGGCAAAGATAGCCTGCTGTACCCGCGTCTGATGCGAACTTAGCGCGGCTTTCTTTATGCGGCGTCAGCGGCAAAGAGGCCATCAGCCCCGCAACGTTGACCCCGCCAACCAACGGATGTTCCGCCAGCTTATCAAGCGCCGCTTTCAGCGCAGGGGCGGCGACATTTTGCACATGGTCGAGGACGTTCTCTTCCTGCATGATCCGCAGGTTCTCAAGCGCCACGGCGGCGCAGACAGGATGGCCAGAATAGGTGTAGCCGTGATTGAACTCGCAGGCGTTGATGACCTCGGCGATTTCGTCACAAACGATCGACCCGCCGATTGGCGCGTAGCCAGAGCTGAGCCCCTTGGCGATGGTCATGATATGCGGCTTGATGCCCATCGTCTGTGAGCCGAACCAGTTGCCCGTCCGGCCAAAGCCACAAATTACCTCGTCAGCAATCAACAGCACGTCATGCTTGTCACAGATGCGCTGGATTTCGGGCCAGTAGGTGCTGGGCGGAATCACGACACCGCCTGCGCCTTGGATCGGCTCGCCAATGAAAGCGGCGACTTTATCCGCGCCGAGTTCGAGGATTTTATCCTCCAACTCACGCGCGCGGGCCAAGCCGAACTCTTCGGGGGATTGGTCGCCCCCTTCGGCCCACCAATCCGGCTGGCCAATATGGTGGATGCCGGGAATGGGCAGGCCGCCTTGCTCATGCATTGGGGTCATGCCGCCGAGGCTGGCCGAACCGACGGAGGAGCCATGATAGGCATTCTTGCGGCTGATCACATGGCTCTTCTCAGGCTTGCCCTTTTGCGCCCAGTACGTGCGGACCATGCGCAGGTTGGTGTCATTCGCCTCTGATCCGGAACCTGCGAAAAAGACGTGGTTCAGGTCGCCGGGCGCGAGGTCGGCCAATTCCTTGGCCAGCGCGATGGCGGGGACATGGGTCGTTTGAAAGAAGGTGTTGTAGTAGGGCAGTTCGTTCATCTGTCGTGCAGCGACCTGGCCCATTTCCTCGCGGCCATAGCCAAGGTTCACGCACCACAGACCCGCCATCGCGTCGAGGATCTCATTCCCCTCGCTGTCAGTTAGATAAATGCCCTTGGCCCGCGTGATGACGCGCGCGCCCTTTTCAGAGAGTTCGTCATTGGTGGTGAAGGGGTGCATGTGATGCGCCGAATCAAGCGCCTGTAATTCAGCGGTGGGGAGGTGATTTGTGATCGACGGCATGGACATGCACCTTCTATCTGCAAGAAAAATGAGCTTCGTCGCAGAATATGATCAAATTTTAGGAAGTCAATCGTATCAACGCGGGACTGGCTGCCCCTCTAGCGCCGCGCGAATTTGTGACATGCCCTGCGCCACGTCATCCGCCATGACCTCACCGGCCAAGACGCGATCATTTGCGGTGAAGGCAGACAAGAGCTCCGCATGTTTATCAGGCAGATTGCTGGTGCCGTAGCGCCCGCAGACCACCCGAAGAGACGGCCCGAAGCGGAGCCAGAGTTGATCAACCGTGGTAGCCATGATCGGCGCATCCGCGAGGGTGTAGATCATCGTGTGAAAACGGTAGTTGTGGGTCAAATAGCCACCCACGTCACCCCGGGCGATGGCTTGATTTAGCGTTTCATCACAGTCGATTAGCAGGCTCAAATGCCGATCTGTCATATTGTCAGCAGCACGCCGGGTCAGTTCTGGTTCGAGCGTTTCTCGCATAAATCCAAGCTCTTCCAGCCCGGCGAGACTTAGCTCTGGTACAGTGACACGACGGTTGCCCAAATGGGTCAACGCCCCTTCGGAAATCAGCCGTCGCAATGCCTCTCGCACAGGGGTCATTCCCGCTTCCAGTGCAGCGGTCAGCCCTTGGATCGTCACCCCCTGTCCGGGCGCCAGATCACCAAACAGAATCATGTTACGCAGGCGTTCATAGACATGCTGGTGGATCGGCCTTTTCGCAGCAGCCGTTGCATCGGATGGAGGCGTGAGAACGGGGTTTTCTGAACCCATAAGAGCGGTCTTTCGTTGTTGTTGCACCGAGGTCTACGGCGATTTCTTCTACCTAAAACTATAAACCATCTTGCCCGAAGAGGCAAAACTTGATCAAATTGACGAAAGGTGGGGATCAACCCGACCTGTCTAACGGGAGTCTAGAATGAAACATGCGATACTGAGCAGCGTTGCTCTGGCCACATTACTGGCTGGCGCCGCTTCTGCCGAAACCGTCCGGGTCTATAACTGGTCCGACTATATTGATGAATCCCTCCTCGAAAAATTTGAAGAAGAAACCGGCATTGAACTGGTCTACGATGTCTTTGACAGCAACGAAGTGCTTGAGACCAAGATGCTGGCCGGTGGATCTGGTTATGATGTGGTGGTGCCATCGGGCACCTTCCTGCAACGTCAGATCAGTGCGGGTGCCTTCCAGAAACTGGACAAGTCCAAGCTGTCGAACATCGACAATGTTTGGGATGTGATCGCTGAGCGTGTGTCAAAGTATGACCCCGGCAACGAACATGCCATCAACTACATGTGGGGCACGACCGGGCTCGGTGTGAACGTCAACAAGGTCAAAGGAGTGCTGGGTGAAGACGCGCCTTTGGACTCGCTGGATTTGGTCTTTGATCCCGAAAATATGGAAAAGCTGCAGGACTGCGGCGTGCATTTCCTTGACGCTCCGGTCGAGATCATTCCGGCGGCGCTGGCCTATATCGGCGAAGATCCCACGACCCAAGACCCTGACGTGCTTGCCAAGGCCGAACCGGTGTTGACCGCTGTAGCGCCCTATGTTCAAAAATTTCACAGTTCTGAATATATCAACGCGCTGGCCAACGGCGATATCTGCGTAGCTTTCGGTTGGTCCGGCGACATTCTGCAATCGCGCGATCGGGCCGCCGAGGCTGAGAATGGAGTCGAAATCGCCTATAATGCGCCTAAAGAAGGCGCGTTGATGTGGTTTGACAACATGGCGATCCCCGTGGACGCGCCAAACCCTGAAGGCGCGCATAAGTTCCTCGACTTCATCTTGGACGCCGAGAACATGGCGGCTGCGTCGAACTATGTTTACTACGCCAACGGCAACAAGGCGAGCGAGCAATTTTTGAACGAGGATGTGATCGGTGACCCGGCAATCTATCCAACCGAGGAAACACTGAAAAACCTCTACACGACCAGCCCCTATGCGCCCAAAGTGCAGCGGGTCGTGACCCGTATGTGGACCAAGATCAAGTCCGGCACCTGATCTGAACAGGGGGCGCGGCCAAGTGGCCCCGCCCCTTTTTCTTGCCCTGTGCTCTGATCAAAGGATGTCTCAATCGTGAGCCAAACCGTCTTCGCCCCGTGGAACGACCCGGCCGAAAAACCTCTCATTCGCTTTCAAAATGTCACCAAGAAATTTGGCGAATTTACCGCCATCGAAGACCTGTCGCTGGACATTTATGCGCAGGAATTCTTTGCCCTTCTTGGCCCGTCAGGCTGCGGCAAGACGACGATGATGCGGATGCTCGCGGGGTTTGAAAACCCCACGTCCGGGCAGATTGAATTGGCCGGGCAGGACATCGCCCAAGTGCCGCCGAACAAGCGCGCTGTGAACATGATGTTTCAATCCTACGCACTTTTTCCGCATCTGAGCGTCTGGGATAATATTGCCTTTGGCCTGCGCCGAGACAAACTGGACAAGGATGCCATCGCGGCGCGTGTGGCCGAGATGCTTAAACTTACCCGGCTGGAGAAATTCGCCCGTCGCAAGCCACATCAGATTTCCGGCGGTCAGCGGCAGCGTGTGGCGCTTGCGCGGTCGCTTGCTAAGGCACCCAAGCTGTTGTTGCTCGATGAACCGCTCGGCGCGCTCGACAAGAAGTTGCGGCAGGATACGCAGTTCGAGTTAATGGACATCCAGGAATCCACGGGCACCACCTTTGTCATCGTGACCCATGACCAAGAGGAAGCAATGACCGTCGCTTCCCGCGTGGCTGTGATGGACGAAGGGCGCATCATTCAAGTCGCCACACCGGCCGAAATCTATGAGGCGCCGAATTCCGTATATGTGGCAGATTTCATTGGCGACGTGAATATCATCGAAGCCCGGACAAAAGCGGTGGGGGGCGATCAATACCATCTCACTTGGGCTGACGGGCAAGCGCCCTTGACCGCGACCTCTGCTGCGCCTTTCGGTGAAGACAGCAAAGCGCATCTTGCTATCCGTCCAGAGAAGATCAAGATCACGACCGAACGGCCCGAAGGCGCGCCCAACGCGCTTCAGGGCAAGGTGCTGGATATCGCCTATCTAGGCAACCTGAGCACCTATCACGTGGAATTGCCCGGTGGGCAGATTATTAAGGCGCAGACCGCGAACACCCGGCGCATCGCGCGGCGTGACATCACATGGGAAGATCCAGTCTGGATTTCGTGGAGCGCCACCGCAGGCGTATTGTTGGCACAATGAATATGCGTCGCTTCGCCCTAATCGCAGTCCCATACTTTTGGCTGCTGGCGCTGTTTCTGTTGCCCTTCCTGATCGTTTTCAAAATCTCGCTTTCGGATATGGCATTGGCGATCCCGCCCTATACGCCGACGATCAAGGACGGAATTTCAGCACTGATTTCCCAATTGGATTTTGAGAATTTCGCCTTTCTTGCTTCGGACGACCTCTACTGGAAAGCCTATCTAAGTTCACTGCGCATCGCGCTGATTTCGACAATCTTGACGCTGATGGTGGGCTATCCCATCGCCTATGGCATGGCCCGCGCGCCCGAGGAATGGCGCGCGACGCTGATGATGCTGGTGATCTTGCCGTTTTGGACGTCTTTCTTGATCCGTGTTTACGCTTGGATGGGCATTCTCAGCAACGAAGGTCTGCTGAACCAGTTCTTGCTTTGGGCGGGGCTTACGGGCGAGCCGTTGCAAATTCTGAACACCACGACGGCGGTCTATATCGGCATCGTCTATACCTATCTGCCGTTTATGATCCTGCCGATCTATGCCGCCTTGGACCGTATGGATGAATCGCTGATTGAGGCGGCCGAAGATTTGGGCTGCTCGCGCATGCAGGCCTTTTGGCTTGTGACCATTCCGCTGTCGCGCAACGGCATTGTTGCCGGTAGTTTTCTGGTCTTCATCCCGGCACTGGGCGAATTCGTGATCCCCTCTTTGCTAGGCGGCTCGGGCACGCTGATGATCGGCAAGGTGCTGTGGGAAGAGTTCTTTAACAACCGGGATTGGCCGGTGGCGAGTGCGGTGGCGGTGATCCTGCTGTTGATCTTGATCATCCCGATTATCCTGTTCCAACGCAACCAGCAGAAACAGGCGGAGGCCGAACAATGAAGCGGATGACATGGTTCAATGTGACCTCGCTGACGCTAGGGTTCGCCTTTCTTTACCTGCCGATGGTCATTCTGGTGATCTATAGCTTTAACGCCTCAAAACTGGTGACGGTCTGGGCAGGGTTTTCTACCCGTTGGTACGGCGAACTGCTTCAGAACGAAGCCTTTCTGAACGCGGCTTGGGTGACGATCAAGGTTGCGGTGATCTCCTCAACCTTTGCCACGGTGCTGGGCACGATGGCGGCCTATGTGCTTGTCCGAGGTGGACGGTTTATGGGGCGGACGCTGTTTTCCGGAATGATCTATGCGCCGTTGGTAATGCCCGAGGTGATCACGGGCCTGTCGCTGCTGCTCTTGTTCATTGGCATCGGGCTGGACCGGGGCGTGCTGACCATCGTGTTGGCGCATACCACCTTTTCGATGTGCTATGTCTCTGTGGTTGTGTCGTCGCGGCTGGTGTCCTTTGATCGCTCGTTGGAAGAGGCGGCGCTGGATCTGGGCGCGTCCCCGTGGGAGGCCTTTCGTCTTGTTACCCTCCCGATCATTGCGCCTGCGGTGATATCGGGCTGGCTGCTGGCGTTCACCCTCAGCCTCGACGATCTTGTCATCGCATCCTTTACTGCCGGGCCGTCGGCCACCACGTTGCCGATCAAGATTTTTAGCGCGGTGCGTCTTGGCGTTTCGCCCGAAATCAATGCGCTATCTACGATTATGATCGCCATCGTTACGGTTGGTGTCATCACCGCCTCGCTTGTCAGCAAACGCAGCAACCTGCGCGCGCAAGAGGAGGCGCGCGCGGCGGAGCGGCCCTCTACATGAGGCGCATCTACCCTGATTTTGCCTATTCAGAAGCACCGCGTGCCGGTTGCTGGTGGGACAAAACCTGCGACGCCCCGGATCGAGAGGCGCTCAAAGGAGAGGCGCGCGCCGATGTTGTGATCATCGGTGCCGGCTTCACCGGTCTCAGCGCGGCGCTGCATCTCGCACAAGCCGGCGTAAAGGCCGTCGTGTTAGAGGCAAAGCGTGTAGGCTGGGGCGCCTCAGGTCGCAACGGCGGCTTTTGCTGCCTTGGCGGCGGCATGTTGGAGGACGCAGCCCTCGACCGTAAATTCGGTCGTGAAGGTCGTAAGGATTGGCACTCGGCAGAGATGGCCGCGATCCGTCTGGTTGAGGAATTCATCACCAACCGTGGGGTCGACGTCGACCGACATTCGCAGGGTGAGACACAGCTTGCCCACCGACCACGCGACTTTGACGACATGCGCCGTAAACGCGACTACTATACAGAAAACTACGGGGTAGAAGCGCGCCTCACCGAAGCGAGAGCCCTGGCGGCGGAGGGGATGACTGCAGGTTTTCACGGTGCGGTTACGGTGCCTATCGGCTTTGGTCTGAACCCCCGAAAGTATGTCACCGCCTTGGCGAGGGCAGCCGAGGATGCTGGGGCGCAGATTTTCCACAACAGCCCGGTGCTGCGCATAACGCGACATGGGGGCGGTTACGTCGTTTACACCCCAGAGGGTCGCATTCAAAGTGAGCGGGTCATCATCGCCACGAACGGCTATTCGTCTGAAGACCTGCCAAACTGGCTTGCTGCCCGTTATATGCCGACGCAGTCCAGCGTGATCGTCACCCGTCCGCTGACTGAAGCAGAGCGTGCGGCGCAAGGCTGGACCAGTCACCAAGCCTGCTACGATAGCCGCCATTTGCTGCATTACTTCCGCCTTATGCCCGACAACCGCATGCTGTTTGGCGTGCGTGGTGGGCTGCTATCGACGCCGGGCTCCGAAGCGCGCGCGCTACGGCGGGCGCGGGCTGATTTTGAAGCGATGTTTCCCGCTTGGCGCCATGTAGAGACGCCGCATGGTTGGTCCGGCATGGTCTGCATCGCACGCAACCGCATGCCTTTCGTAGGCGAAGTGCCGGGGCAGCCGGGCATGTTTGCTGGCTTATGTTACCACGGCAACGGGGTCGCTATGGCAAGCTATTCCGGCGCGCTGTTGGCGGATTTGGTGCAGGGGAAAGCTCCTTCGCGGCTATACCCAAAGCCAATGCGCGAACCGCTCGCGCGGTTTGAACTGGGCCGTTTCCGCCGTGTTGTCATGCCCTTTGCCTATGCTGGCTTTGCCCTGTCTGATCGTTAAGTCATCGCTTCGCCCCGCGGTTCACGCAGCCCGTTGACGTCACTTGTTAACACCATTGATCCTCCTTCGAGTATTAAGACCGATTGACCGCCTTGGGTGCGTGCTTCGGTGACACGCCCATAGGCTTCGGCAGGCTCCAGCATCAGCAGTTCACCATCAACATGGCTTTCCACCCCGAAACTATAGGTGCCCGACGGTAAAGGGTGGCCACTATTGTCCAGCCCGTCCCATTCAATAGGTTCAGCAGAAACAGGAATGGATCGGCGCTGCACTTCGACACCATTGCTGTCGTAGGCCACAAGAAACACCGCATCAGCTACTGCGGCGGGGTTCGGCGCCACCGTGATGGGGGTGCCATCAAATTGCACGGGGGAGGTAGTTCTTGCCTCCATTCCAATGACGCCTGCAAGTTGGCCCATGTTGCTGGTGCCCAGTTGTGTCATCAGGGCGGTGAGTAGATCATTCGACATGACCTGCTGCTCAACCATCGAAAACTGCGCCAGTTGCGCGGCGTATTCCGAGGAATCAATCGGTTCGAGCGGATCTTGATACCGGGCCTGCGCAGTCAGCATCTGCAAGAAAGTCTCAAAATCTGAGGAAAGGACCGAGTTTGACGGTGCCTCAGGTATGGCAGTCGTTGAAGCGACTGCCGAGGGGGATGTGGTTGTGATGGGGGTAAGGGTCAATTCTGAAAACCTTTTGTCAGAGGCGGAGGTCGAGGCCAGCAAGTGGCCCCGCGGCAAGAGGGGGCAGGGATGGCGAGTTGCCCAATTCGGACAATTCGACCAAAGGGCCAGCGGCGGTTCGGCCCGTCGAACCATCGCGCTGTTCCGATCCAGTGGACGCTTGCTCTCCCCCCGCAAAGGAAAATGCGATGTCGGCAAAACCCAATTCTTGAAACGCCTCACCCAGCTGATCGATATTCCGCCGCAGCAGGTCGAGGGTCTCTGGCCTTTCAGCAAGAACGTTAACGACAATACCTGTGTCATTGGTTGCGACAGACAGCCTAACTTTCCCCAACTCTTCTGGGCTAAGCGCGATGTCGACCGGGCGGTTCGGCGTCTGACGTACGGCATCGAAAATCTGCCCGGCGACTTGCGGTGGCAGGCTCGCTCGCGCGCGCGCAGCGATGGGTTGCGTCTGCGAGGCAGTTGTTTCCCAGTTATGGGCAACCTGTGGCTCTGAGGGGAACAGTTGCAGATCAGGGGTAGCGTCGACCACGCTGGGTTGATTTGTCAAAGCGGGTTGGATAAATTTTGGTGCGGTCGGAGAACTGTGGCTCGTTTGGACAGTGCTTGGCAGTAAGGTTGCCGTCGTGCTCGGTTTCAAAAACCAATCTTTAGGTCTGTGCGATCTGCCCCATTCCGAACGGCCAGTCTCTGCAGCCATAGGGGTCGCAAAGATAGGAAGGAAATCCGTTAATCCTTTACCCTGCGCGTTCTGTACCGTGGGGGACACTGGCTCAGGCGCTGGCGCTGTCAGGGTTACAGAAGGTGCTTTTGCGCGTGGGTCCATTTGTTGCTGAGTGGGTGTCAGGGAGCCAGTTTGAACCGCGTCTTGGTTTGGCTTTTGAAGGGGCATAGCGTCAGATTGATTGGATGGATCCGACTGGACCCTGGGTGCAGCCGGGGCTTTCGCCGTGGGGAGCGCCGCGTCTAAGTTCACCTGATCAGCAGAGCCAACAGGTGCAGCGGCGATCACCTTCGCGCTGCTCTTGGCCGTTGCAGGGGTGTTTTCGGGCATTGCTGGAATGGGCGCGGAAGACGCTGCCGCAGGTGAATTTTCGGCCAACAAAATTGGTCGCGAGAGCGAAGTTCGCGAATGTGGGATTGCGGGCAGAGCAGAAGGGTTCGCTTGCGGGCCTTTAGGCTGCGCTTGGGGAAGCATATGTTTCGCTTGGGCTGGCTGCGACAACACTCCTTCGTCAAAAATTTGCGCTGCGAGACTTTTGGGGTCTTGTCGGTTGGGCACGGCAGGCGTCGCCGGCAAAGGATCGGCTAAGCTGCCCTGCGAGGCGCGAGGCGTCCTGTCGCGCGGCTGGATTTGCTGTGTTTCCCGCACAAAAGGCTTTGGGGTCGTGGGTGTTTTGACGCGTTCCTGGGCCGCTTCGCGCGGTCTCTCTGCCGTCTTTGGGTGCTGAAACAGTGCTGAGCCGTCGCCTTGAAACACAGCTTTTTCCGGAAGCGGGGGCAGAGAAATTGATGTATGCGAGACAAGACTTTCGCCCGCCGCCGCAGAGGGGCGGGGCATGGGTTCGGCCGGGAGCGCTTTTGCACGGTCCTGTCGGGCTGTTGGATATGCAGTTGCGTTAGTGGGAAGGTCATCGCGCCCTATTGCGCGGTAGAGTACAGCCTGCTGGGCGTGCTCGGGCACTCCAGCAGGGGGTGAGTTGGCAGGCGTATCTAAAGCTCGCGTTTCAGCTGTTATAAGGTGCTGTCTATCTGGGGTCTGCACCATTTCGCGATGTTGGGGCGGCAAATCTGCTGACCGGAGCGCGATGTCGAAGTCGGAGCCATTGATCGGGCCTTGCCGTACAGATGAGGTTGCGCCTTCCTTAAGCGTCACAGCTTTTTCGGCAGGCGTTTCTTCAGTCAAACTCTCATCTACAGCGGCGCTATCCAGTTGGCCTTCAAGCGGCTCGGCATGTGTTGGCGTGCCGCCTTTCCGGGCATCCGTATCGCCGAAGATATCCGCAAATTCTTGTCGCTGAGCATTTCGCCCTGCAGATGCCTCAGATTCCGCGCTCGGATCAAGGTCAAGGGCCGCAGCCTGCGAGCGCGGTGATGTTGGTGCCACGGCGGGCAAAGGTAGTGGATGCACGTGATTACTCCGAGAGTTCTTCTCTGATTTCGTCACCATGCGCGATCATCGTTACCAGTTGTTTACCGAAACCGGGTCAGGATCAGGAAAATAGAATGCAATTTAAGGAGACGGGTCATGATGACGATACCTTCGATCCAGCCTGCGCCGCGCATGCCGGACGAAAACAAGGCACTAATGGCCGCCGCGCAAAAGCTGGAAGCCAGCTTTCTTGCAGAAATGCTGAAATCAGCGGGGCTTGGCAGTACCAGTGCAGAGTTTGGCGGCGGCGCTGGTGAAGATCAATTCAGCTCATTCCTCGTACAAGAACAGGCCAGTGCGATGGTAGCTGCAGGCGGTATTGGATTGAGCGAATCGCTTTATGAAGCATTGAGGGAACGTCAGGATGAACAGTGATGAAGTGATCCAGAAGATTGCGGCGCTGGACAGTCTTTTGGACGCCGAACGGGCGGCTCTCTTGAATGGTGAACTTGAGAAGCTTGCGGGCATGTTGGAAGACAAGGAAGGTCTCATCCTAGCCCTAAATGGAGCGGATCACCGTGATCTAGAGGCGTTGCAGCAGTTGGATACCAAGGTGAAGCGCAATCAACTGCTGCTAGATGGCGCGTTGGAAGGCATCCGCAGCGTCGCGCGCCGCATGGCAGCCCTGCGCCGCATCCGTGGCTCGTTGGAGACTTATGATTCCAGCGGCAAGAAATGCAACATCGAGATGGAGGCCGCTCGCGCTGTCGAGAAACGCGCTTGAGCGTTTGAATAAAAAGCGGCGCATTGACGGGGCGGCGTTTAGGACAGTGTTAAGCCCAAAAGGGTCATGGTGGCGATGCATCCGAGGTCGGGTGGCGCATCGCTCGGATTAGCAGCGATTGCAAAGGTCAGAACGACATTTTCGTCCGCCCCAGGGGGGTGAGACAGCAACGGACGCAAAGCGTCAAAGACTAAAGGAATATGCTTATGTCGAGCATTAACACCAACAACTCCGCCATGGTTGCCCTGCAAACTCTGAAGTCGATCAACTCCGACCTCGGCCAGACCCAGAATGCCATTGCGACGGGCAAGGACATCTCCTCGGCCAAAGACAATTCCACCGTCTGAATCACCTTCGCATTGGTGGAATAGGCCCGCTGCGTTTGGATCATGGAGGTCAGTTCGGTTGCGACATCCGTAGCGGATTCCTCGCGCGCGTAGGATTTGATGTCACCTGTTGGTCCATCGCCCGCATCCCACAGGAAGAACGCGCCGCTGTCGGGTGAGCTGCGGTAGGTTTGCCCGTCCATCGGGATCAACCCTTCGGGATTGGACATATCGACCAGCGGTACCTGATAGATGGTCCGGGTCACGCCGGAGTCGTAGACCGATTGCACAAAGCCGTTCTCGTCAATCTCAACCGAAATCATATTGCCGATGGGAGAGCCATCTTTGTCGATTGAGATCGGTGCAAAACTGTCTGACAGCTGCGAAATCCCATAGGTGTCGCCGATGGAGCCGATGTTAAAGGCGATGGGGCCGCTGGCCACATCGACCACCATTTCGCCAGACACCGGATCATAACCCCCGCCCGATACGGTCGAGACCGAAGCAATTGTCCCGCCCGATGCGCGGCCATCGTCAAAGGTCACCACATATTCGCCGATAACTGCGTCATTCGAGGCAGAGTCGCGCAGAACGATGGTCCATTCATTGGAAGAACCCGCAGCAGGTACAGTTGGCGTAAAGGACATGGAGATGCTTTGGGACGTGCCGAGGTTGTCGTAATATTCGATCGACAGGTCTTGGGCATCGCCATCGGCCCCGGCGATGGTCGCCGTGGCTGGCAGGTTCAGGCTCATATCGATGGAGGTGGTCGGATCACCGCTGAGGTTCAGCGCAAATTGGATCGGCTCCAACCCATCGCTGGTGTCACGGGGGTAGGAGGGCACGGTGCCATCCTGCGCGGCGGGCCAACCCATCAGCAATTGCCCTGCTTCGTTCGCCAATAGCCCATCCGCGTCGATCCGGAACGAACCTGTGGTGGTCAGCATCATCTGCGGCTGACCGCTGCCAGAAAGGAATTCAGCGCGGTTCGCCACTGGCAACATGCCGCGACCCCGCACCGCAAGGTCAGTCGAGTTGGAAGTGCTGACTAAAGAGCCACCTTCGCTGATCAAACGCTGTGTCGTCGCACTGACCCCGCCAGCGGTATAGGTGCGTGACCCCGAGGACAGAACGAGCGAATTGAAATCCGTCACCACGCGTTTATAGCCAAAAGTAGAGGCATTCGCGATGTTGTCGGAGATCGAAGCAAGCCGTGTCGCATTGCTGCGGAGCCCCGCCACACCTGCGTTGAGCGAAGAAGAAATTGTCATAGACACGCCTTTCTGCTGTATCAATCAAAGATGCGGCAGCAATAGACGGCCCGGGCTTAACGTCGCGCTAACAGATAAAATGCGCGACATTCATCGCAGCGCTCTGACCGCGTCCGAGGTCGGCACTCCGGACGCCCCCGCTTCAGCGGTCTTCGCGCAGCAGCACGATCTCAAGCCTGTTGTTGCGCCGGTCCATTCGGTCGGTTGTCACGGGTTCCCGATCCGCATGGCCGGTGACGCGCTGCACCCGGCGCGGCGCGATGCCAACATCGCCCAAGAGCAGACGCATCTTGGTGGCCCGTGCGGCGGAGAGCTCCCAAACAGGGCTGTGGTTCAGCACCAGTGGATCAGCCCGGACATGCCCGCCAATGGCGATGCCATTGGTGACGGCCTTGGTGGTCTGGGCGATGATGGTCGCCAGATCGCGTAGCAATTGTGTCGGCTCATCGCTGCGGTCTTCAAAAAGCGGGATGCTGTCCAGATCGAACAACTCGATGACCAGCCCTTCGTCGGTGATCCGCGTCACGATATGGCGCAGTTCGTTTTCCATCACCATGGTCTCACCGCCGCGGCCCATCAGCATGGCATCGACTTCTTTAAAGACCTCATCCGCCGCACCGCCGTCCCCATCGCCATCAGCGCTGTTGGACTTAGCATCCCGCGGCTCACCCGGAGAGGTCGCCCCCGTGCCGTTGCGCGGCAAAGTCTCTTCCGAGAAGATGCTATCACCGCCAAAGGAGCCATTGCCGCCCCCGGAGATTCGGTTGATCGGAATCGTCGGAGAAAAGTAATCCGCGATCCCTTTGCGTTGTTGTTCCGTTGTTGCATTCAGCAGCCACATCAACATGAAGAAGGCCATCATCGCGGTTACAAAATCCGCATAGGCAACTTTCCAGGCACCACCATGATGCCCGCCGCCGACGACCTTCTTACGTTTGATGATGACTGGTGCCACATTTGCTTGCGCACCCATATCACTCACCCATTTTTCACCCAAGGCTAGGTCTAGCGCAGCGGGTTTACTGGGGGCTTAACATCTTCAACTGTCGCTAAATTCCGGTTCGCGCAGGCCTAGCCCTGATCTTGGGCCGCCCGTTCCCGCGCCAATGTGATCTGACGCTGGCGCTCGCGAAAGCGCTCTTTGTCATCGTCCGATGTCTCGTCTACGCATTGGTGACAGCTGACCCCAAGCTCATAGCCGGGGCGGTTGGTATCCTCGGGCAGGATCGGGCGGCGGCAGCCGTGGCAGAGCATATGCGGCCCTTCGCGCAACCCGTGGCCAACGCTGACGCGATTGTCGAAGACAAAGCAGTCGCCTTCCCAAGTGCTGTCTTGCTCGGGCACTTCCTCAAGGTATTTCAGAATACCGCCCTTGAGGTGAAACACATCATTCACCCCTTGGCCCAGCAGGTAGTTCGTCGATTTCTCACAGCGGATGCCGCCCGTGCAGAACATCGCGATCTTCTTGTTGTGAAAGCGGTCTTTGTTGGCCTCCCACCATTCGGGGAATTCGCCAAAGCTTTCGGTCTGCGGGTCAACCGCGCCTTCAAAGGTGCCAATCGCCACTTCGTAATTGTTGCGCGTGTCGATCACCGCCACATCCGGCGAGCGGATCAGATCGTTCCAATCCTTCGGGTCGACGTAATGCCCCACCGCTGCACGCGGATCGACGTCGGGCTGGCCCATCGTCACGATCTCGCGTTTGATGCGCACCTTCATCTTGCCAAAGGGCGGCTTGTCACTCGTCGCTTCCTTCCACTCCAGATCAGCGCAGCCGGGCAGGGCGCGCAGATGGGCGATCACCGCGTCGATCCCGGCCCGCGGCCCGGCGATGGTGCCGTTCACGCCTTCGGGAGCCAGCAGCAAGGTGCCCATGACCGATTGCGCCTCGCACAGCGCCAGCAGCGCCGGCTTAAGGGCGGCGGGATCGTCGAAGCGGGTGAAGTGATATAGCGCGGCAATGGTATACATGAGCGTCAAATAAGCACATCCGACGCAAAGCTCAATCCGGCCCGCGCCATTGACCTACCCCATCCGCGGGCCTACCCCTTTGAAGGAAGGAGAATGCCCATGACCCATGCCCTGATCGTGATTGACGTGCAAAATGATTTCTGTCCCGGCGGCGCGCTGGCGGTGCCGCAAGGCGATGCGATCCTGCGCGGGATTAATGCGCTGATGCCCGACTTCGACGCGGTGGTGCTGACCCAAGATTGGCATCCGGCGGGGCATTCGTCTTTCGCGTCCTCGCATGACGATCACGACCCCTATGAGCTGATCACCATGCCCTACGGCCCACAGGTGCTCTGGCCCGACCACTGCATCCAAGGCAGCATTGGCGCGCAGTTTCACCCCGATCTGCAACTCGACCGGGCCGATATGATCATCCGCAAGGGCTACAACCCCGACATCGACAGCTATTCGGCGTTTTTCGAGAATGACCACCGCACGCCAACCGGCCTCGAAGGCTACCTGCGCACGCGGGGCATTGAGCGGCTCACGATGGTCGGGCTGGCGCTTGATTTCTGCGTCAACTTCTCGGCTGTGGATGCGGCGAAACTCGGGTTCGATGTGGAAGTACGCGAAGACCTCTGCCGGGCGATTGATCTGGATGGATCGCTGGCCAAAGCCCGCGAGGGAATGCGCGCTGCGGGGGTGACGCTGGCCTAAGCCACCGCTTTCCGCTTGCCCCCCGGTCCGCGCCCTTGGCATGAAGGGTGCAAGCAATAAGGAACCTCCCATGGTCGACATCGCCACCCGCGTCTATAATCACAAGTGGAAGATCGACCCCATCGTGCGGTCCCTGATCGACACGGATTTTTACAAGCTCTTGATGTGCCAGTCGGTGTTCCGCAACAAGCCGGACACGCAGGTGACCTTCAGCCTGATCAACCGCTCGACCCATATCCCACTGGCCGACCTGATCGACGAAGGAGAGTTGCGCGAGCAGCTCGATCACATCCGCTCGCTCAGCCTTGGGCGCGGGGAAAGCACTTGGCTGCGCGGGAATACCTTCTACGGCAAGCGCCAGATGTTCCGCCCCGACTTTATGGAGTGGTTTGAGAACCTCCGCCTGCCGCCCTATCATCTCGAGCGTAAGGGCGATCAATATGAGCTGACCTTTGAAGGCAGCTGGCCCGAGGTGATGCTTTGGGAAGTGCCTGCGCTGGCGGTCTTGATGGAACTGCGCAGCCGTGCGGTGCTCAACCGGATGGACCGGTTCGAACTGCAAATCCTCTACGCCCGCGCCATGACCCGCGTTTGGGAAAAGATCGAAACCCTGCGCGAAATTTCGGGGCTCTCTATCGCTGATTTCGGCACCCGGCGGCGGCATTCCTATCTGTGGCAGGACTGGTGTGTCCAGGCGATGCGCGAAGGGCTGGGCGATGCCTTTACCGGCACGTCGAACTGCAAAATCGCCATGGGACGCGAGGTCGAGGCGATCGGCACCAACGCGCATGAACTGCCGATGGTCTATGCCGCGCTGGCCGAAGACGACGCCGCACTGGCGCAAGCCCCCTATGACGTCTTGCAGGACTGGCATGACGAGCACGAAGGCAACCTGCGGATCATTCTGCCTGACACCTATGGCACCAAAGGCTTTTTGGACAACGCCCCCGATTGGCTTGCGGGCTGGACCGGCATCCGCGTCGACAGCGGCGATCCGGCGACCGCGGCGCAAACGGCCATCGACTGGTGGCGCGACCGGGGCGAAGATCCGACCGGCAAGCGGGTGATCTTTAGCGATGGTCTCGACGTGGACAAGATCAAGGAACTGCACGCCAAATTCGCAGGCAAGGCCAAGATTTCTTTCGGCTGGGGCACGCTGCTGACCAACGATTTCCGCGGATTGGTGGCCGATGACGCACTCGCGCCATTCAGTTTGGTTTGCAAGGCGGTTAGCGCCAATGGGCAGCCGACGGTGAAACTGTCAGACAACCCGAACAAGGCGATGGGCCCGGCAGATGAAGTCGCACGGTACAAACGGGTCTTTGGCGTCGGAGAGCAGCAAACCCAAAAGGTTATTGTTTAACCGTCAGTCTTGCTGGAATGCGTTGATCGGAAAGTCCGCAGTCGCAAGCAAGCCTTCGCGCCGCCATTCATAGCTAAGCGTGCCACCCGCCGCACGGGCCAGCGACTGGATGATCTTGGATCCACTACTGCGGCTGGGCTTGGCCACCTCGGGCCCGCCGGTTTCCTGCCACGAAAAGCGCATCCGCGCGGGCAATTTTTGCAATGAAACATCAAGATAAACGCGCCCTTGCGGCGTGCTCAGCGCACCATGTTTCACGGCGTTGGTCGCCAATTCGTGCAGAGCCAAGGTCAACGGTGAAATCAGCTGGTGCGAAATGGCGGGGTTTTTGCCGCTGAGTTGAATCTGATCTCCGCGCCCTGACGTGTAGGCCCGCGCAATCGGCTTGACCAACGTTGCAAAGTCGATTTCGGTCTGGTCGCTGCGGCCAATGGTGTCGAAATGCGCGGCGCCGAGTGCTGAAAGCCGTTCCATCACCTTATCGGCAAACTCTTTGGGGTCGCTTTCCTCGCGCGCGGTCATGCGGACCATTGCAGTCATGACATTCACGATGTTTCGGAGGCGGTGCAGCAATTCCTCATCCGCCAGTTCACGAAGCTCCCGCTCCGCCCGGCGACGTTCTGAGACGTTTAATTGCGAGCCAAAGAAAAATGCGAGGTTGCCGTCTTCGTCATTGATCGGGCCAAGTTGCAACGCATTGACGAAAACGCTGCCGTCCTTGCGATAGTTGAGGATCTCAACCGTATCGACACGTCGATCGAGCAAAATTTCCCGCACGGTTTCAATGCTTTCGCGCGTGGTCTCTGGTCCCTGCAGAAACCGACAGTTCTGACCGACAATTTCTTCGAGGGCATAGCCAGTCAGCTCGGTAAAGGCCTCGTTGACGTAGACGATCGGATTGTCCGGCAGCTTGGGATCGGTAATGCACAGGGGCAGACGCGCATGGCGAACGGCCTTTCCAAGGATATCTTCATGGGGGACGGGCCGGATCAGGGCGGCATCAGTATCGTTCATTCGCTCTCGCCGCCCCAACAGAATATCTTACCTTTGTGCCTTGCATCGAGACGTTTGGTCAACCCGAAGCTTGACGCGCGCAAATATTTGCGAGCGTGGCTACGCAGGTAGCTAGCCCTGTTTATGGCGATGTCAGGTGTTCGGGTCGACTTTGCCGCGCATGGCCTTGACCTCGCCGCGAACCTTTTTGGCCTTTAGGCGGCGTTTCTTTGAGCCAAGCGTTGGCCGCGTTGCAATGCGCCGTTTCGGTGGCGTGACAGCTTTGCGTATCAGTTCGGCCAACCGCTCGCGTACCAAATCGCGGTTGCGGGCTTGGCTGCGGGTCTCGTCACATTGCAACACCAGTGCGCCTTCTGTGGTCCAACGCCGTCCGGCAAGACGCCGCAGCCGGTTCTTGATCGGTTGCGGTAATGAAGGTGAGGTCGCGGCTTCAAACCGCAATTCAACGGCAGAGGAAACCTTGTTGACGTTCTGCCCGCCGGGGCCGGAGGCGCGCATGAAGCTCTCGGTCAATTCCCAGTCCTGAATGGCGATGTCATCGGTGATATGCAGCATTGGGTCTCCTTGCCGCGCATCATGCCAGCCACAAGGGCAAGGGTGAAGGGGCCAAAGCGAAATGGGCCGCCCCTTGCGGAGCGGCCCAATCGAATGGTTTCAGGAGGGGCATCGGTTAGACCGACGTCCACCAGGTGGTTGCAACTGCTAGGGGCTGCCCTAGCGGGTAACGTCGCTGGCTGTTCCGACACCTCGCTCCAATACCTTTCTTGACACTGGATCACCTCCTTTACATTTGTTGAACTCACCCCGAGCGTTGCACAGGTTCTGCGTTTCACAAAGTATTTTTTGCCACAGTTTACGTGGCGGCAAGAAGGCGCGACAGGTTGGTCCGGATCCGCCTTACGCGCGGGCCGCCAATCGGGCAGTGAGCAAACGGAACGGGATCAGCGCGAGCAGCGCAATCGCCAGCTTCACAGACCAATCTGCCACTGCCAGCGACACCCAAAGCGGTGCGATTGGTCCGGCGCCCAAAAGCGGCAAGGTTTCGGTCGCCCAAGCAACATCGGTTGCAGGGTAGATAAAGGACAACGATGCTGAAAAGGCGATTGAAAAGAACAACGCCGTGTCGATCGCACTACTGACCACGGTGCTCACCAGCGGCGCGCGCCACCATGCACCATTGCGAAAGCGGTTGAAGATCGTCACATCGAGCAGCTGCGCAATTAAAAACGCGGTGCCGGAAGCAATGGCGATGCGAACAGTGACCAGCGGGCCAAATTCGCCCATGATCTGCGTGCCAATCAGTGAACAGACCAGCCCGACGACAAAGCCCACCAACACAACGCGGCGCGCAGCAGGTGCGCCGTAAAGACGGTTCATCACATCGGTGACGAGAAAGGCCAGAGGATAGGTGAATGCGCCCCATGTCAGCCATTGGCCGAACAAAAATTGGACGAGGATATTCGAGGCCACAACAATGGCGGCCATAGCAATAATGCCGGGGAGGTAGGTGCGTGTCATATCTAAAACCGTTTTGGGCAAGGGTGCGGCGACTTGGCCTGCGGGCATCGCAGACAGGCGGGCTTTAGTCCTGTGGCCCGGCTTTGGCAAGGGTAAGCTCAACCACCTGCGTTTGCTGAAGTGCAAAGAAATTGTCGTCAGAGATCAAAGTGAGCCGTATCTGTCCCGCGGAGTCCTGCCAAACGCTGATCGCTTCGAGGTTGTCATATTGGCCGGGCGCTGTGGTCAATATGGTCGTCTCGGCCAACCCATCGGCGCCCAGCCGGAACCGTCGAATGCGGCTGCGAAAGCCCAAGGGGGTGACGGTGCGTTCCAGTAAATAGAAATTGCCATCAGGTCCGAAATCCGCACCAACCGCAAGAAAGGGACCACGGCGCGGGATTTGCCCGGCGATGGACCAGCTTTTGCCGTCAAAAGCATAGAGGGGAAATGGCCGCGCCTGACCGCCGGAGCGTTCTGGCAGGGCAAAGAGCCTGCCATCGGGGTGTATGGCCAGAGCCTCAATTCCAGAATTGGCCTGCAAACGCGCAAAATCGGGATGTCGGGGCAGGGGTTTGGTAACACCCGTCTTGGCATTGAGACGCATCACACGATGATCGTGCTCAAAAGAGATGTATAGCGCCCCATCCCGCCCCTGTGCCAAGCCTTCCGCATCGCGGCGTTTGTCTCGTAAGCGCTGTTCTTTCGGTCCCGCCAGTGCCGCGTCTTTTTCGAGGTTCACCCCCACCAGCCGACCTTGTTCGCGGATCAACTGCGCTTGCACGACGCGGCCGCGATCTGACACGACAACCAGCCGTTTGCCATCGTCGCTGACCTCAGCGCCCGAAAAGCCACCGAACCACGGTGCGGGATGCTCCCATCTAACAACGCTTTGCACGCGCGGCACTGGCTCTGTCTGCGCCGGGGGAGCGGCGCAGGCCATGAGCAGCCAAAGCGGCAGGAACGCGCGGATTAGTCTGCGCTCAATACGGCGTTGCATTGTGCTGGCAAGTCGGCCAGCAGCAACTCGCGCCGCGGCTTTGAGGTGGTCTTGGGTGGGTTCGGGTCTGGTGGCGGTGGGTTCAGAATGTTGCTCTGCCACTGCCGTGCATCGGCGCAGCCGTCACCGGGTGGGGGCGGCGCCTGATCCACACAGCCACGCGCGCCGCTGGGGCATTTGATGCGCACATGGAAATGATAGTGATGCCCGTACCAAGGCCGGATCTTGCGCAGATAGCTGCGGTCGCCCTTTTCGTCTTCGCACATCTGCACCTTGGCCCCCGGAAAGACAAAGATGCGCGCCGTCCGAGGATCCTGCGCGGCCGCTTTGATGATTTCGTGATGGGCAGGTGTCCACGAGGAATTGACATAAGCTCCATTCGCGCGGCGCATGGAGATCGAAGAGATGTTTTCGCGCTGCGCGCGGCTAAGGTTGAGCGACTTGGGCGGCAACATCCAGATATCGGCATCCAGCCCGATCTGGTGGCTGCGATGACCCGACAGCATCGGTCCGCCACGCGCTTGGCTCATGTCTCCTACATAAAGACCCGCCCAACCCGGCTGCCGCGCGGCTTTTACACTGAGTTTTTGCACCAGATCGACCATTTCCGGATGCGCCCAGTTGCGGTTGCGCGACAGGCGCATGGCTTGCCATGTCGGCCCAGTTTCCGGCAGTTGTGCCCCGCCAGCAAGGCAGCCTTTGGCATAGCTGCCATAGGCGGCGGGCGACTGGCGCGATGCAAAGCTTTTGGCGCCGAACAGCCGCTTGGCTTGCATGTTACTAAGCGCACCGCCCGATGATCCGATGGTGGGCAGGGTCACTTTCTCGCCGCTGATGTCGGTCTCTGTCTCACCGCCCCCACATGAGGCGAGGAAAAGGGCGAGTGCCGCCGAAGCGATGGCACGGTACAGGATCATGTCGCAAAATCTCCCTTGGGTTTCACCCATGCTAACAGGATCAAACCGATGATGAACAGCCCCACAACAGGGGTAATCCCAAGCCGCTGACTGCCTGTCAGGTCACTGGTCACCCCAATCAACGCCGGGGCAAGGAAAGACGTGGCCTTGCCCGACAGCGCATACATTCCAAAGGCCTCCGTCATGCGCTCTGGGTTTCCTTGCCGGGTCAACATGTTACGCGAAGAAGCCTGCAGGGCACCGCCTGCGGCACCGATCAGCGCACCCGAGAGATAGAACAGAATATCAGGCAGGGCTGAACCCTGCGGCAAAGATACGCCCATCACCGAATTCGGCCCAAGTGAGATTATCAGACAAGCCGTTGCCACCAAGATTACGCAGCAAGCCACGATGACGGGCATGGGGCCCACACGGCGGTCGATCCGTCCGCTTAGCACACAGAACACTGCGCCCGAAACAGCCGCCAGAATGCCAAAGATGCCGATCTTCTGGATCGACCAGTCCAACACGCCAAGCGCATAGACCCCGCCAAAGGTGTACATGCCATTAAGCGCATCGCGGTAGAACATCGACGACCCAAGGTAGGCCAGCAAAGACGGGTGATTTGGCAAGTTGCGCAGCGTCCGGGCGAGGTCCGATAGACCTGCGCCGACGCGGTAGCGAACCGCGCCGGGTTTGGGGGTGTCGCGCGTGTAGATAAAGAACGGGATCATAAAGACCGCGTACCAAGCCGCCACAAGCGGGCCGACGATCCGGGTATCGGCTTTGGTCGCCGTGTCCAGCCCGAACAGCGGCGCGATCCCTGCCATCGTGCGGCCATTCGCGCCGCTTTGGAACAACGCGATCATGGCAACAAGCGCCAGCACGCCCCCTGCATAGCCAAAGGCCCAGCCATCACCGGAAATGCGTCCGCGCTCATTCTCGTCCGGGTGCAGTTCGGGCAGATATGCATTGGTAAAGATCGTGGCAAATTCCATCCCGATCAATCCGATCCCGAAAAAGAACAGTGCCCACAGAAAAGAGAAATCTCCCGGTGCAGTCCACCATAGCGCGCCAGCGCCGACGACATACATCGCAGAAAACAGCCAGATCCACGGCAGCCTTCGGCCCGAAGAATCAGCAACGGCCCCCAGCACTGGCGCTAGAATTGCAATCAACATGCCTGCCAAGGCCAAACCATAGCCCCAATAGGCCTGTGCCTTTGCCTTTGCAGCAACAAGGTCCATGCCGCCGTCGACCAACGCATTGGTCGCCGTCTGTGCGAAATAAGGGCCAAAGATGAAGGTCAGCAGAAGGGTATTGTAAGGCTGGCTTGCCCAATCGAAGAAATACCATCCCCAAATGCGCTTGCGCTGCGTAATCTCTGCCATATCCGCCCCCTTGTTGCGCCAAGATAGAACAGGCGGGTCAGGTCAGCGCAAGGAAACTTTAAGCGACCCTACGGCAGTTTTTCAAACCGCCAGCCCTCTTGCCCTTTCCTGCCCGGCAGCTTAACTGTTTTCCGTCAAACCAAGGGGATATTCCATGACATCGCTGTTCCAAATCCTGATGCTGCTTTTGAACATCGTTTGGTTCATCGTCATCGCCCATGTCATCATGTCTTGGCTAATCAACTTTCAGGTTCTGAACCTGCGCCAGCCGTTGGTGGCGCAAATCTGGGACGGGCTGAACCGCATTCTTGAACCGGTTTACAGCCGCGTGCGCAGCGTTATTCCACAAATGGGTGGCCTTGATCTGGCACCGCTGATCGTACTGATCGCCGTGGCAATCCTGCGGATCCTGCTGATCAATAATGCCCCTGGAGTTTACTGACCCTATGGTGCGCGCGATTTGTCGCGTGACACGGGACTTGTTCACGATTTGTTAGTGTGTGAGTCTGCATGAAAAGAGCAGACAATTTTACAGGTTCCCCATGACAGGCGCTGCCACGCTTCTTCGTGATGTATTTGGTTTTGACGGGTTCCGCCCCGGCCAGCAAGAAATCGTCGAGGCGGTTGTCTCTGGTGAAAACGTGTTGGCGATCATGCCAACAGGCGGCGGGAAATCTCTGTGTTTTCAGCTACCCGCGCTGATGCGCGAGGGCGTGACGGTGGTCATCAGCCCGCTCATTGCCCTCATGCGCGATCAGGTCCGCAGTCTGCAAGAGGCGGGCGTGGCGGCGGGGGCGCTGACCTCAGGCAACACGCCGGAAGAGACGGATGCGGTTTGGGAAGCGCTGGAGGCAGGCACGCTCAAGCTACTGTATATGGCGCCGGAGCGGCTTGCCGCAGGCTCGGCCATGGGGATGTTGCGCCGCGTTGGCGTCAATCTTATCGCTGTGGACGAAGCGCATTGCGTCAGCCAATGGGGCCATGACTTTCGCCCCGATTATCTGCGCATCGGCGAATTGCGCCGCACGTTGAATGTGCCGCTGGCCGCCTTCACCGCCACGGCAGACGCCGAAACGCAGGTCGAGATTGTCGAGAAGCTCTTCGACGGCAGCGCGCCGCGCGCCTTCCTGCGCGGGTTTGACCGGCCTAACATACACCTCGCCTTTGCAGCCAAGAACAAACCCCGCGACCAAATCTTGAACTTCGCTGCCGCCCGGAAGGGCCAGTCTGGCATCGTCTACTGCGGCACGCGGGCCAAGACCGAAGGCTTGGCGAAAGCCCTACGGGATCAGGGCCAGACCGCGCTGCATTACCACGGCGGGATGGAGGCCGAAGACCGCCGCATTGCCGAGCGCCGTTTTCAGCAAGAAGACGGGCTGATCGTCTGCGCCACGGTGGCCTTTGGCATGGGGGTGGATAAGCCCGATATCCGTTGGGTCGCCCATGCTGATCTGCCCAAATCGATTGAGGCCTACTACCAAGAGATCGGCCGCGCCGGGCGTGACGGAGCACCGGCAGAAACGCTCACGCTCTTCGGCCCAGACGACATCCGCCTGCGCCGTTCCCAGATCGACGAAGGGCTCGCCCCGCCCGAACGTCGCGCCGCGGATCATGGGCGGTTGAACGCGTTGCTCGGTCTGGCCGAGGCGTTGGAGTGCCGCCGCAAGACGCTATTGGGATACTTTGACGAGACCGAGATCACCTGCGGACGTTGCGACCTTTGCGACAGCCCTGCGGAGGTGTTCGACGGCACAACAGCGGTGCGCAAAGCACTTTCGGCCATGCTGCGCACCGATGAATGGTTCGGCGCGGGGCACCTGATCGACATTCTGCTTGGCAATGAGACTGAAAAGGTCCGCCAACGTGGCCACCAATCGCTGCCGACCTATGGCGTGGGCGGGGAATACAGCCGCAACGAATGGCAGGCGGTGTTTCGGCAGATGATGGGCCATGACCTCGTCCGACCTGATGCGGAGCGGCACGGCGCCTTGCGCATGACCGATGCAGCCCTGCCGATCCTGCGCGGAGAGGCGTCGATTAACCTGCGGCGGGACAGCATCAAGGCCGCGGGCGCGATCCGGCGGCCTGCGGTCAAGGCGATGGTCAGCGACGAAGACGCCCCGCTGCTTTCCGCCCTCAAGGCCAAGCGCCGCGCATTGGCCGAAGCGGCGCGTGTGCCGGCCTATATTATTTTCACTGACCGCACCCTTATCGAGATGGCCGAGGCCCGGCCTGCCAACCTTGATGCCATGGCGCGGATCGGGGGCGTGGGGGCGAAAAAGCTCGAAAACTATGGTGCTGCCTTCCTTGAGGTCATCAACGGAGAGGCCCGCCCGATGAACAAAGCGCGGCGCAAGTTAGCGGGGCGCGAGGCGGGCAATGTCTATGACCAGCTTTTGCAGGTGCAAGCCGATCTCGCGCGTGGGGAGCAGGGCACCGAGAAGCCGCTAAGCTGTTCTGCTTCGCTCTTGGCCAAAGTAGCGCAGCTGCGTGGCCCCGACAGTCAGGCGATTGAGCGAATCTTAGGCGACAAACGGGCCGAACGCTTTGGCCCCGCCTTTCTGGACGTTCTGCGCGACGCGGGCTAGATCAGCTCGAACTGCCTTAAGGAGACTGCCATCCTCGTCGTCATTTCCCCCGCCAAACGTCTGGACTGGGCCGAGCGTGACGTGCGCGTCACTGAGCCCGATTTCCAAGACGACGCCGTGCGGCTGGCAACCACCGCCCGCAACCTCACGCTGGGCAATCTGAAAGGGTTGATGGGGCTTAGCGATGATCTTGCCCGCCTGAATCGGGATCGGTTCCAAGCATTTGAAGCAGAACCCACTGCTGAGACAACCCGCCCTGCCGCGCTGGCCTTTGCCGGGGACACCTATCAGGGGTTGGAAGCAGCGAGCCTGGATGATGACGAAACGGCCTATGCGCAGGACCATCTGCGCATTCTGTCAGGGCTTTATGGCGTGTTGCGCCCGTTGGACGCGATCCAGCCTTACCGCTTGGAGATGGGCAGCAAACTGAAAACCCGCCGCGGCAGTAATCTTTATGACTATTGGCGCGACACATTGTCCAAAGCGTTAAACGCACAGGCCGAGGCCACAGGCAGCAAGGTGCTGATCAACTGCGCCAGCCAAGAATACTTCGGTGCCGTCGATTTGAAAGCACTGAAGCTGCCTGTGATCACGCCGCAATTCATGGAAGACAAGGGCGACGGCAAAGGGCCAAAAATCGTGAGCTTTTTTGCCAAGAAGGCCCGTGGCGCGATGGCGCGCTATATCGTGCAGCACCGTTTGGCAGACCCTGAAGCGCTGCGGGACTTCGACAGTGGCGGTTACACCTACCAGCCCGATGCATCGACGCCCGAGCGCCCGGTCTTTGTGCGGCCCTACCCATCAACTTGATCTGCAGTCTGTTTCTGCGACGTATCGGTCTCAGGTAACAGCGGCGGGCGCGTGTCAGAGGGATGCGCGGCTAGGATGCGTTCGACAATCTGCGGTTTGCGCAGGGGTTTGGTCAAATAATGGTCCAGCCCGGCGGCGAAAATGCCCTTGTCATCCCCTGCCATTGCATGCGCCGTGAGCGCCACAATCGGGACATGCCCGCCGGACTTCGCCTCCAATGCGCGTATCGCGGTGGTTGCCTGTTTGCCGTCCATTCGGGGCATGGAAATATCCATAAAGATCAGGTCCGGACTAATGGTGCGGAACCGGGCGATGGCTTCCTCGCCGTTGTTTGCAAAAGTCAGTTCCACGTCCAAATTCTTGATCATCTTGCGGAAGACCAGTTGATTGGTCTTGTTGTCCTCTGCCGCAAGGATGCGCATGGCGCGTTTGCGCGGGATCTGAGCCGTGGGTGGCAGCACTTCTTCAGGGGGGGTAACTGTGGCGTTATTGTCCGCCGTCGAAAGCGCGCCAAGCCGGGCCATCAGGCTTTGACGCGGGACGGGTTTTTGCATCAGCCCCAGTAGATGCTGCCGTGCTGGATTGCCTTCGACCGCGCCGAGATTGGAGCTGAGCAAAATGACCGGGGTCATGTCCCCCCGCGCGCGCAGCTGGCTGGTCATTTCCAAACCGTCCATGCCGGGCATGTGATGATCGCTCAAGATCAAATCGACCGACTGATCCAGCCGCTCCAGCGCCTGCGCGCCGTCTTCGCAACAGGTGACATTGATCCCCAGATGGCTAATCTGACGTTCAAGAATGGTGCGGTTGGCTTCGATGTCGTCCACCACCATGACATGCTGCAAACCTGCGGGCAGGGTCGGCTGCGGCAGCGGCGCGGCACCGCTTGGGGTCAGGGCGACCTGGAAGCCAAAGTTCGATCCGACGCCCTCTTCGGATGTGACCCAAATCTCCCCGCCCATCAGATCAATCAAACGCTGCGAGATCGCGAGCCCAAGCCCGGTGCCGTCAAACTGGCGGTTGCGCTCGTTCTCAACCTGACTGAATTCCTCAAAGATGTGGCCGACCATATCAGCAGGAATGCCAATGCCCGTGTCTTCGATGCTGACATGCACATCAGTCGGCCCATCGGCATCGCCCGGCACCCCGGTTACCCGCACCAGCACATAGCCCTGTGCGGTGAACTTTACCGCGTTGCCGATAAGGTTCGTCATCACCTGTCGCAATCGCCCCGGGTCGCCGATCAGTTGAGTGGGCAGGAACAGGTCATAATCCAGCAGCAGATCCAGCCCCTTATCGCGGGCCGAAGGTTGAAGCAGCATAAGTATCTCTTGAATGATTCGCTCCAGATCAAAGGGTTCTGGATGCAGTTCCAGCCTGCGGGCTTCGATCTTGGAGTAATCCAGCACATCGTTGATAATAACCAACAGGGCTTCGCCCGAATTTTTGATTGTATCAACGTAGAGCTTTTGCTCGGCAGAAAGGCCGGTATCGGTCAGCACATCCGCCATACCCACGACGCCGTTCATCGGGGTGCGGATTTCGTGGCTCATATTAGCAAGGAACGACGATTTCGCCCGGTTCGCGCTTTCGGCCACGCTGCGCGCTTCTTTTAGCTGCTCCTCGTATTCGACGGTGCTGGTAATATCGAGACAGATCGACACCAAATCGCCACCCGCGCCACGCTGGTTGACCAGTTTAATGTATTTGCCATTCCACAGACGAATGATCGTTGGCTCTGGGTTGGTTTGATACAGGCGTTCGATCAAGCTTTGGCGCCAATCGTGTGGAGATGTGGACCCGGTATCGACAATCCCTTCTTCTGTCAGAAGTTGAATAATGGCGACGATGTTGATCCCGGGCGCGACCATCTCCAGCCCGTCGAAGATATGGAGGTAGCTGCGATTGGCCATGATCAGGTCATTGTCGGCGTTGAAAAGCGCGAAGCCGTCCTTGATCGCATCGATAGACTGCCACAGCCGCCGCTCGGTCAAAGCAATGCGCTCCTTCGCGGCAGAGAGGTCGGATTTCACGCGTTGGTTTTCGCCTCGGATCGTCTCCACCTCGGCGCGGGTCTCGACTATTTCTTCGGTCAGTTGCTGCGCATGTTCGCCCAACTTACGGTTGGCTGCAAAAAGCTCGGCCTGTTTCAGTTCGAGCATCCGCTCCGCCGCAAGGCGGCTGCGGCGCTCTTCCGTTAACATTTGGGCAAGGCTCATGCGGGCTCCGGCGTGGCAGATCTTGGTCTGCAATCTCGCCGGGGTTGGTAAATATCTATTAAACGGCGATGGATATTTGCTGCGGGTCAGGGTGCGCGCGATCCTGCCACCCGCTTACCATTCCGCCAATTGCCGCCTGCAGCAAGGACAGCTAAACCATGCGGCATGAGATACTCAGTTGCCAGCCTACTTTGCCTTGCTCTTGCCACGCCACTTGGCGCGCATCCGCATATCTTTGTCGATACCGGGCTAGAGGTTGTTCTCGACCCAGAGGGGCGTTTAACCCACCTGCGGATCACTTGGACCTATGATGAATTCTATTCTTTGCTTATCACCGAAGATCGCGGGCTTGACCCAGACTACGACGGCATTCTGACCGAGGCGGAGATCACGTCACTCAATGGTTTCGACATGCAGTGGATTGAGGGGTTTAACGGAGACACGGTACTGTTTAGCGGTGCGGAAGTCGTCCCGCTCTCGCCTCCGGAGGAGGTAGAAACCAGCTTTTCCGAAGGTAGGATCACAACCAGCCATCTCCGTTCGGTCGAAGGACCGGCGCCAGAGGCCAGAGGTCTGGTGATCAAGCCCTACGATCCGACCTATTATACTGCCTATGAAGTGAAGGGCCAAGTTGCGGTGACTGGGAACGACGCCTGTCGTGCGCTGGTAAAAATGCCGGATATGACGGCTGATCTACGTGCCTTGCAGGCTGACCTCGGCGCGCTGGATGCGCAAACAAGCCCAGAAGAGGTTGGTCTCCCCGACATCGGCGAAGCACTGGCTAATGAAGTGGTGGTGACATGCGAAAGCTTCTAGCGCTTGCGGCTTTGGTCGCCCTGCTGGCGCTGGCGGCGCTGTGGGCGACTGGGGGCTTCGCGGCGATGGCGCAATGGGCGGCTGGGCAGCAACGGGGGTTTCAAAATACCATCGCGGGCGGGCTGCGTGCCACGCGGGGCGGCGATGCGGCGGCTTTTTGGACGGTGCTTATGGCATCTTTTGCTTACGGAGTTGTCCATGCGGCAGGGCCGGGGCACGGCAAGATCGTGATCGGTGGATACGGTTTGGCGCGGCAAGTACCGATGCTGCGTTTGTCGCTGATCGCGCTTGCCGCATCCTTAGGGCAGGCGGTTACGGCAGTGGCACTGGTCTATGCGGGCATCCTGATTCTGGGTCTGGGCCGCGAGGCGCTGGTGGGGGTGACTGAAAACATTATGGCGCCCGCAAGCTATGGCGCGATTGTTTTCATCGGACTTTGGCTCATCTGGCGTGGGCTGCGCCACGCGCGGCGGGAGGGCGAAAACGCCACGCCTGCCATATGTGGCCATTGCGGCCACGCACATGGGCCAAGCCTCGAAGAGGTGCAGCAGGCCGGACGACTGCGCGATGCACTGTTTCTGATCGGGGGTATCGCGATGCGGCCCTGTACGGGCGCGCTTTTTGTGCTGGTCATTACGTGGCACATGGGCATTGGTGGCGTGGGCGTTTTGGGCGCTTTTGCAATGGCATGCGGCACCGCTTTGATCACCATTGCCACCGGACTTGCCGCCGCGGGGCTGCGCACCGGCCTGCTGGGTGGACTTGCGGGATCACCCCGACTGGCGCAGGCCACAGTCGTGGCCGAGTTGGCCGCCGGGATGATCGTCGTGGTGCTGGCAAGCGGTCTGCTGCTGCGCGCGCTTTAACGTCGGCCCTCGCGGAGCCAGGCCGCCGTGATGAACACCGCCGACAGCAACAGGACCAACCAGCCGGGCAAAAGCGGTGTCTGACGCACATCGCGGGTCTCATAGGCGCCGCGTGGGGTCAGCCCAAGCCAGCCGCGGCCCGCAGCGGGCCGTCCGAGACGCACGTCGCGCAGGCGGGGCAGGCCGTCTTCCACACGCGCCACACCACCGCGCAGCGGATCGATAACGGGGCGCAGGGCTGCGTCACTGGCAATCGTCTCGACAAATTCGCGCGGGGCGGCGGGGCCGAGGCCGATGACGGTGACTTCCTCGCCATTCTCAAGCCGGTAGAGGCCGATCTCTTCCCCAGTATGCTGCGCTTCAAACCGCCCCGGTCCGGCGGGCTTAAGGGTCAGTTCCGTGGTGCTGCCATCCGGCGCGGTGATGGTGACGGGCGGCACGGTCTCGTCCAGTGTCCGGCGGGTGATGCGCATGGTCTGGCCCTCGGCATTGGCGGTCAGGGCCTCTTCCTCAAGCTCCGGTTCCTTCATCATCCAATGGGCCAAACGCCGCAGCAACTCCAACTGCGGCCCGCCGCCCTCGTAGCCGCGGTTCCAGAGCCACGCATGATCCGAAGCCAGCAGCGCCACACGCCCCTCGCCGACGCGGTCGAGCACCAGCAGCGGACGGTCATCGGTGCCGCTCATCACCACGTCCCCGCTGTCAGCGGTCACATCGATTTGGCGCAGCCAGCGGCCCCAATCGCCCTTGCCGGGGAGGTCAGAAGTGACGGGGTGGCGCTGGCCGATGTCGGTGACGGCGGGCGGGAAGGGTTCTTCGAGCACGCGGGCGGTAGGCGTGGCGGGCAGCACCGTGCCAAGAGGCGAGCGGTAGAGGCTGTCGGCGCTGGCAAAATCAGGCCCGGCGGCGACCAGCACCGCGCCACCCTTGCGCACATATTGCGCGACGTTGTCGAGGTAGAGCGCAGGCAGAATGCCGCGCCGCTGGTAGCGGTCAAAGATGATCAGATCGAAGTCGTCGATCTTGTCCATGAAAAGCTCGCGCGTCGGGAAAGCGATCAGCGACAGTTCATTCACCGGCACACCGTCCTGTTTGTCAGGCGGGCGCAGGATGGTGAAATGCACCAAATCGACAGAGCTGTCGGACTTCAGCAGATTGCGCCACGTGCGCCCGCCGGGATGCGGCTCCCCCGAGACCAGCAGCACGCTCAGCCGGTCCCGCACACCGTTCATCTGGATCAGCGCGGCGTTGTTGCGGTCGGTCAATTCTCCCTCGGCTTCGGGCAGGGAAAAGCGGATCACGTTGCGCCCGCCGTGGGGCAGTGTGATTGGCAGGTCGATGTCTTGGTCAACGGGGACGTTGAAGCTCTGCGGGTCTTCGCCATCGACCGAGATATCGAGCCGCGTCAGCGGCGCGTCCGCCGGTGCAGCGCCCAGATCGTCGATGCGCAGGGTCAGGGTCACCGGCTCGCCGATGATGGCAAAGGCCGGGGCGTTGCGCACGGTCAGGCGACGGTCCCAATCGTTTTCCTTGCCGGTTTGCAGCAGATGCAGCGGGGCAGGCAGGTCGAGCGGCAGATCGGCGTCATGTACGCGACCATCGCTGATCGCTAGAATACCGGCGATGCGCGCGCGCGGTTCTTCGGCCAGTGCGTCGGCCAGCGTGGTCATCAGCCGTGTGCCTGCGTCTTCGGCCCCGTCCGGCACCGTGATGCGGCGCAATTCGGTGTTGGGGCGGGCGGTGATGCGGGCGGCCATGGCCTCGGCGGCCTCGCCAGATTGTGCGGCACGGTCGCTCAACCGCTGGCTGGCGCTTTCATCTTTGAGCAGCAGCACGATGTCGTTCAGCGGGGCACGGTCTTCGGTCTGATAGGACGGCCCGGCCAGCGCGGCCAGCACCACCGCCGCCGCAAGCCCGCGCAGGGCCCAGCCCGACAACCCGCGCCAGACCGCCAGCGCGACGCCGAGCAGCGCCAGAACCGCCAGTGCGACCAGCAGCGGCAGCGGGATGAGCGGGTCAAAGATCACCGATCCGGTCATTGGCCCAACCTATCAAGCAGCGCAGGCACATGGACCTGATCGGATTTGTAGTTCCCGGTCAGCACATGCATCACGAGGTTCACACCAAAGCGGTAGGCCAACTCGCGCTGCCGTTCCCCGGCAAAGCCGCGGCCAATCGGCAAAAGCGGCGCCCCATCGCGGCGCACGGCCCAAGCGGCGGCCCAGTCGTTGCCCCCGATTACCACGGGTGTGACGCCATCGTTTAGATTGCGAAAAGGCATGCCTTCTATTTTCTCGGCATCCGGCGGCGCGGCTTCGACCCAGACATCACGGCTGCTGTAGCGGCCCGGATAGTCTTGCAGCAGGTAGAAGGTGCGGGTCAGCACATGGTCACCCGGCAACGGTTCCAGCGGCGGAATGTCGAGCGGGGCGGCGAGTTCTTGCAGTTTGCGCCCGTTGGGGCTGGAAGCGCCGTAGGACGCGATATCGGCGTCGCGGGTGTCGAACAGGATCAACCCGCCGGAGCGCAGGTAGTCGTTCAGCTTGCCGTAAGCCTCGGTCGAAGGGCGCGGTTGGTCTGGGGTCACGGGCCAATAGAGAATGGGGAAGAAGGCCAGTTCGTCCTGCTCCAGATCGACACCCATTGGCAGGGCAGGCTCCACGGAGGTGCGGAAATAGAGCGTATCTGACAGGCCCGTGAGCCCGGCACGTGCGATCTCGTCGACGTCTTCGTTGCCGGTGAGGACATGGGCCAAAGTGACTTCGGAGGCGGCGCGCACGGCGAAGCTTTCGGGGTCGTTTTCTTGGGCCTCCGCGCTCTGGGCGGTGAGGCCGACGGCGAGCAGGAGCGCCAGCGTGCTGCCCGAGCGGCGCAGCAAGAGGCCGGACAGCGCGAGTGACGCCAAAACATCTGCCACCAGCAGCAGGATTGCGAAGGACAGAAGCGCCCCGGCGAGGGGCTGTTCGGGCGGCAATGTCAGGCCGCGAACGGGTACATCGGCGGGCCAACTTACGGGCGTGAACTGTGTCTCCTCGGTCAGCACATTGCGCGCCAACCGCCGGTCTTCTGAGCCGTAGATGCCGGGGGGCAGCGCAGGCCCGGCGGGGGCCGAGATCAGGTCCGGGCCCGCGACGCCGGGAAGGTTGCCCGCGTTTGACAATGCGCCAAACCCGTCCATCACACGCAGCGGGGTCCATGTGGTGCCGTCCAAGCTGCCAGCCTCGGGCGTGCTGGCCCCCGAAGATACGGCCAGCCGTTCCATCATTTGCACGAAAAGACCCGAGAGCGGCAGGGTCGACCATTCCGCCGTGGCAGTGACATGGAAGAGGACGATCTGCCCCTGTCCAACCGCCTTGCGCGTCACCAGCGGCGTGCCGTCACTAAGCGACGCGATCACACGGTCGGCCAACGTCGGGTCGGGCTGGGCGACGACTTGAGCGGAGACGGTCACGTCATCCGGCACCGACAGGCCAAAGAAGGGCGAGCCATTGCGGAAGGGTGCCAGCGCCTTGGGTTCGCCCCAAGACATCGCGCCGCCCACGCTCCGGCCCCCGGCGCGCAGGCGCACGGGCATCAGCGGGTCTTCATCAATGCGGCTTACATCACTGGCGGCGATGCGCGGCCCGGCGAAACGGATCAGCATGCCGCCTTGGTCGATCCACTCTTGTAACGGTGTCGCCTCGGCCGGGGCGAGGGTGGCCACATCGGCCAGCACGATCACATCGGGGTTGGCGGGCAGCACGTCGGTCAGGGTGCCGTCGATCAGATCGGCGCTCGGGGCCAGTGCCTGTTCGATGTAATGCAGCGGCGAGAGCAGTTGCAGCCCTTCCTGCGCCCCGCGCCCGCCGATCAGCGCGACTTCGCGGCGGCGCAGCCCATCATCTACGAGGGTACGCGCCCCGGCAGAGCGTTGGCCCGCAATGTCGAATGACGTCAGCCGCCCGCGCAATTCGGCGGGGAGGGAGAGGGATGCGCTGGCCTCGGTCGCGCCTGCCTCGAAGGTCGCATTGGCGGTGGCGAGCACGCGGGCATTGCCCGCCGGATCGCGGCCTTGGGCTTGCACGACCGCGGCGCGCTCGGGTCCGGGGCTGGCGCGGCGCAGGGTGAGGTCGATCACCCCGTCGCGGTACACGGCGGGGGCGATGCCGATGACGTTGCTGCCCGATTGATGCACCTCGACCGCGCCTTGGTCTTGCAGGGCCGCAAGGAGGTCATCGCGGCCCGGATAGTTCAGCCCATCGCTGAACCACATCGTGTCAAAGGCGGGCAGGTCTGCCATGATCTCTTGCGCGCGGGTGATGTCCGCGGGGGCGGGTTGCCATGGCGCGGGGGATAGCCCGGCAAGTCGGCTGCGCCATGCGTCGGCGGATTGGAAAGTCGGCACATCGGGCTGGGCCAGAGACAAGATGCCCACCGTGCGCTCGGCCCGCCCGGCGCGGGCGAGTTGCGCGTCTATGGCGGCGATCTGCTGGTCCCAGCGGTTGGCGCCGGCCCATGAGCCATCAAGCACCATCAGCAGCGGGCCGCTGCCCGGTTTCGTCTCGGCCTGCGGGTTCAGCACCGGTCCGGCGAGGCCCACGATGATCGCAGCAACCGCCAGCATCCGCAGCAAGAGCAGCCACCACGGCGTGCGGTCGGTCGTGCTTTCTGCATCGGTCAGGCCCAGCAGCAGCGCCACGCCGGGAAAGCGGCGGCGGATCGGGGCAGGCGGCACGGCGCGCAGGATCAGCCAGAGGATCGGCAGCGCAAGCAGGGCCAGCAGCAGCCAAGGCGCGGTGAAGCCGATGCCGCCAAAGACGCTCATGCCCGGCCCCCTTGTCGCGCATCCAGCGCCCCATAAAGCCACAGGAGCGCAGATTGCGCCGAGGCATCCGTGTGATGCAGGCCGTAGCGCCAGCCGGTGCGGGCGCAGAGGTGTTGCAGCTCGTCTTTGCGGGCAGCGAGGCGCTCGAGATAGCGGTCGCGCAGGTCGTTGGCCTTCAAGGTTTCATGGCGCAGCGTGCCGCCGACGCTTTCAAAGATTGTGCGGCCTGTGAAGGGGAATGCTTCTTCCGAGGGATCGAGCAGATGGTAGAGAATCCCGCGCACGCCACGGTCGGCGGCTTTGGTCAGCGCGGTCTGCACAGGGGCAAGGTCGCCCATGAAGTCCGAGATGAAAATCGCCCGTGCATGGGGGATCATGCCTCGATGTTCGGGCGGGCTGTAGTCTTGGTGGTCTTCTTTGCAAAGCATCTCGGCCAAGCGCAGAATCTGTGGGTTGCCACGCCGGGGCGGGAGCGCGGTGCCGGTCAGGCCAACCCGCTCGCCCCCGCGCAGCAGTAGGATGGACAACGCCAACCCCAGCAGGCGCGCCCGGTCGGCCTTGTCGGGCAACCCTTTGTCAGAGGCAAAGCGCATCGACGCGCCTTGATCGACCCAGAGCATCACCGACTGCGCGATTTGCCATTCGCGCTCGCGCACGAACTCCTGATCGCCCCGCGCCGAACGGCGGTGGTCCACCATGCGGCGGCTGTCGCCGATCTGTGCGGGACGGTATTGCCAGAAATCATCCCCCGACCCGGCCCGGCGGCGTCCATGCGCACCGGGGAGCACGGCGCCCGCCAAATGCTCGGCGCGGGCCAAGAGCGCGGGCAGCCGGGCCGCTTCGCCTTCGGCGTCGGCCCTGAGGGACAGGGGAGAATGGCTCACGCGGCGGCCTTTTTCCCGATCAGTCGGGTGGCGGTGTCATCGATCAGCGCTTGCAGGCTCTCGCCCCGCGCACGGGCCGCAAAATTGAGCGCCATGCGGTGGCTTAGCACCGGGCGGGCCATGGCCAGCACGTCCTCGGCCGAGGGCGCAAGCCGTCCGTCGAGCAAGGCACGCGCCCGCACCGTCAGCATCAAGGCCTGCGCCGCGCGCGGCCCCGGACCCCAAGCTACGCTGTCGCGGACGGCGGGGGTGGCTTCGGCCTCATCTGGGCGGAACGCGCGGACCAGATCGAGGATCAGCTCGACCACACTGTCGCCCACCGGCATCCGCCGCAGGAGGTTTTGGGCAACCAGCAGGTTTTCGGCGGTAAATACCTGCTGCGCCGCGCCCTCCTCAACCCCGGTCGTGGCGATCAGAATGTCGCGCTCGGTGGCGCGGTCGGGGTAGGCCACGTCAATCTGCACCAAGAAACGGTCAAGCTGCGCTTCGGGCAGGGGGTAGGTACCTTCCTGTTCAATCGGGTTTTGGGTGGCGAGCACGTGGAAGGGCTGGCCGAGGGCGCGGTCTTGGCCCGCCACGGTCACGGTCTTTTCTTGCATTGCCTGCAAAAGCGCCGATTGGGTGCGCGGGCTGGCGCGGTTGATTTCATCGGCCATCAAAAGCTGGCAAAAAATCGGCCCTTCAATAAAGCGAAAGGCGCGGCTGCCGTCGGGCGCGGTGTCGAGCACTTCGGAGCCGAGGATGTCGGCGGGCATCAGGTCGGGGGTGAACTGCACGCGGTTGCCGTTCAGGCCCATGACCGTGCCGAGCGTCTCCACCAATCGCGTCTTGCCCAAGCCCGGCAGGCCGATCAGCAGCCCATGGCCACCGCAGAGCAACGCGGTTAGCGCAAGGTCGACCACTTGCTCCTGCCCAACGAACCGCCCGGTGATCGACTGTTTGGCCTGCGCCAGCTTTTCGGTCAACGCTTCGATATGCGCGATCAGATCATCCGCTTCGGCCATGACATTTCTTTCCCCGGAGTTATATCTTTCAGGTGTAAGTGTATCGCGACCAAAGGGAATGGCAAAACCAATGAGCGGACAAAATACTGTGACCCCCACGACAGACAGCCTTATCCAAGCCGCCAAGGCCGCAAAAGCGCGCGGAACGCCGCCGTTGGAGAAGTGGAATCCTGAATTTTGTGGCGATCTGGACATGCAGATCAAGCGTGATGGGACGTGGTTTTACCAAG
>Ga0209345_10000783_pt1 | contig 40625 bp, 80 predicted proteins | sample Cruoilmetagenom7_FD_187294 | JGI IMG/M metagenome (GOLD analysis project Ga0209345, IMG submission 187294) | Oil polluted marine microbial communities from Coal Oil Point, Santa Barbara, California, USA - Sample 7 (SPAdes) (version 2) | ecosystem: Environmental > Aquatic > Marine > Oil seeps ...
AAGCCATCGTTAGCGTTCATCCCTCTTGCCTTCGGGAAATTGAATGCACTAAAGTCTTTCGCGCTTCCAGCAGAAAAATCAAACTCAGAGGTATGATATTGTGGTTCATCTCTCCAGCATAAATAAGCATATAAAGTACCTGCGCCTATGTTCGCAGTATGATCCCATCTCAGACCGGTCTCAGCTGCGCCAAATTGTGAATCTTCTCTTTCAATCGTAACTACCGCTCCGGTAACATCAGTTATTCGTACTATCTCACCGTTGGGTTTATGCGCTGAAGAAGTTACCCATATTAGATCACCCGCTACAAAACCAGAAGCATCATCAAAAGTTAATACTGTTGCTCCCTCGTCCCATGCATTACCAGCGTTCCTTGCTGCCCGAATAGCATTTACAACCCTAAAACCACCGCCCCTAAAAGCCTTATTGGTAGTTGTTGCATAAATGTTATTACAGATATAATCCCATCTTGCGGTTACAACTGCTGGAGCAATCATTACCATTGGCTCGCCCCAGTAATTCGCTGTTGAAGCCGCACCATTTGTCTTATCTTCTGCGTCAGTTACTAATACAATAGGATCGCCTGCCACTCCCTCGCCATCAGGGAATGGGTAGATATGTACGTGATTATCTCTGCGTAGCGTGTCGTTAAAGTTTGCCCAGAAGTTAGCAGAACCGGCGTCCGTTCTCGCTCCATCCCCACCACCACTGGAGCAGTCTTTTATTGTCCACTCGGTGCAACCAGCGTCAATATTGAATCCTGCCGTTTCATGTCCAACTGAAGTACAGTTATATAAAACGCCAATGTCCGCACCGTTTGAGATGTTATATCCTGTGGTTGTGGTATTCCCAACCGTGTTGCAGTCGAATAATCTAGTTTGATCACCATCTAAATCCCAACCAACGGTAGTCTGAAGTCCTGCTGCGCATCTCCTGAAAAGATTGGCCGCTCCGGTTATAAGGAAACCAGTAGCACCCAATTTAACTTTAGTATCAACGATATAGTTCTCAATACCTGATACAAGTATGCCAATCTGACCACCTGTTGGCGTTACTGTTAATTTACCCGATACACTGCAATAATTACCAGAAATAGTCAATGGTGTCCCACCGTCACCAGCGAATATTGTCCCTATCTCGCACCATAACTCAACCGAATTTTTATTTAATACTATATCTTCCGCATATACTCCGGCTTTTATAGTAATAGCATCTCCGGCAGAAGCCGCCCCGATTGCAGCCGTAACTGTTTTCTTTGCTGCCTCTGGGGATAAGCCACTTCCAGTATTGTCTGCTTGTGCTGCGTCTACATAATAGACATCACCAGTAAATAGCTTATCGTGGTGATTAAGGCGTGTTCCTGGACTATGAACGCTCATGCTACTCCCACTATGCCATATTCTCTAATCAATGGACGCCATACTGCTTCAAATATCATAATGAATTCCGCTCCACCACCGTCTGATGTGTAATTGAATCTAAGATAAGTCGTCCCGCCATATTTTGCATTTACTACAAATGGAGCATGTAGGTCCAACCCCACTGCGCCATCAATTATTCTTACCTGATCAGACTTCAATGCAGTTACCGCTGCCGCTGCCTGATCAACTCTCAAAATAGATGTTTCCAGCGTGCTTGCTGATAAGTCCGTGCCTGCGGCTGAGGTAATCTGCACTACATTTGAATCACCGTCAATCAAATCAAAACCAGCAGCCGTTACTGCTGAAACATCAGTAACATCCGTAAATATGCCAGACAGTCTTAGAATCTCAACCCCGCCCTCAATAGTAAACAAGTTCTCATCCTGCGCACCGTTGGGCGTTCCATCAACTATGAGCCGCTTACTTGCCACTGATCCCAACTGTGAAATATAACAATAAGCAGAATTGACAACCATGTCCGCGATCTCTGGGGCTGCTAATCCTAACTGGTTTCCTGGTTTATGTACTCCCATCTATCTCCTAAGCCCAATAAGGGCGTAATCTTCCGTAACTTTCTATTAGTGGTCTCCATATAATTTCGTGGCAGATTGTGAAATCTACCGCACTGCCATCCGTTGTGTAACAAAACCTCACTCTTGTATCTGCTCCCTTTTTAGCACTTGCCACAAACGGGGCTGATAACTCTAATCCTACCGCACCATCCACAATCCTTACTTGGTCAGATTTCATCAAGTTCACTGCTACGTTGCTTTTATCAATCCTGCCCAATAATGACTCAACAGTGGATCCAGTGCAATCTACTCCATCCAATGTTATGTCAACCACATTCGTCTGATCATATAAGTCATAATGTACTTTTGTTGGTGCTCCTACCACGTTATCCGCATTGTAAAAGAATGACCAGAATCTTAGTATCTCTACCGCTCCCGTTAGCGTTGCAAACTCTACTGTATGCGCTCCTGCTTGCGGTGTTCCGTCTACCGTCAAGCACTGGATCATCTTTGTACCTGCTCGCCTGTAATAGTCATAAAAACTATCGGAGGCAATTATCATGCCCCATTTCCAGCTAAGCGTTACAAATGGATCACCAGGTTCGTGTACTGCCATTATTCAGTCGCTACTTCATACATCCATTCAACAATATCTCCGTCCTCGGCAGCATCTATCCACACATCACCGATATTATCTACCTGAAGCCCAATGCTTCCTGCAGGGATAATTGAGAAGTGATTAGCCTCTGCGTCCGCCTTGTTATAGCCAATATACAAAACTCCTGTATTAGTTGACCTTGCCCTGAATACCGCTATTGCACCCTGTAACACTGCGGCAGCCGTGCATTGCTCTGCCGTTCCCGCTGCTGCTATTACGTTATGCCCTGTTCTCCATGAAGGAGGATTGAACCCTGCCATAATTACTCCTTAATAAATAAAGCCCACTCCAAAGGAGCGGGCAATTTGACTGCTCTAATTAATGCAACCTCGAAAGGTGGCTGTTAGTTTATTATATCATAAATTTGACCACACATTCAATATACTACCCCATCTGCTTTTCGCCGGATCACTAAGAAAATAAACAAATCCCTCTTCGTCTGTAATAGGCTCTCCGTATAAAGTAGCTGATGGGATAGGTGGATTCTCTGTTTCTTTTCTTGGGTGACCACACGCGCAACAATGCCCTCGGCTATCGTCAAATGTCGAACCAAAGCAATACTCGCAATAAAACTTTTCTGCTGGGCTTTCTGTTATTACCTGTGGTGGATTATCTCGCCAGTAATTATTAAAGTCAGACGGCTTTATTACCAATTTTTCTCCTGGCGCGCCGCTAATCGTTCCTGGTATATGCATTGACATCACTACCTCCTCTACCAATTATACTTCTTTTCAATCCACCTGACAATAGACAATAATGACGCTCGTAACAACTTGAAGAACGCTTCCCACTCCATGTCGGTCATCTCGTCAACCTCTTAACCATATTCTCAAAAATGCGATTGACTGCATCTTGCGCTTTCTTGACCACGCCCTGCAAAGTCCACCATCGCCCTTTGTGCATCCATGCTTGAGGACCAGCACCGCCGCCAGGTTCCTCACTAATAACCCACGGAGCGTAAGGAGTTGGACTTCCTATCGTGCCAATAACATTACTTCCCATTTTCTTCACTTTCGTATTTATACTTCCGCCAAGCCCGGCCGCTCCTCTGCGTTCATACGTGCTCCCCACTGGTTTAGGTGGATACGGAGGTACTTTCCCGTGCACATAATTGACCGCTTTTCTGGTCGTCTTTTCCATCTCCCTTGTCAATTCAGGGGCAGACAATCGCCTTAGCTTCGCGGTCAGTTTATCAAGTCCGAATATTTTGATGTTCATTCTGGCTCTTTCACAACTGGCTGTATCCAACATTTGCAGTTTACGTGTGCTGGTGGTCTATCGTATTCCATCCCTGCAAAGTCGTGAAACATAGCGTCAAGAGGTACTTCCTGCCCCTCTAAACTAAGACATATCGGGCAAACATCAGTTCCGGCGGTATTCCACCTTTTATAATCCACTACTCCGCTATTCTTATACGTTTCCAAGTTCCCCCCTGCATAAGCATTGGTAACTTCTGTTACCGCTATCCGTTTTGCCCGAACCTTGCCAAACGCCTGAAGAAACTGCGGGTCTTTTTCCAATTCTCTCAACGGCTCACCGCTTGCAATCCAATCAGCAACCTTATCCTGTACCATCTTCTGCGTTGTCGTGGTAATCAGTGTTACTTCTTCCGCCGCGAAGTTCCGCGCCCAACTTACCACTGCGTCATTCACAAGTCCCCAATGAACGCCAATACCGATAGCAGCCTGTTTTCCCATATCAACTGCTAATTTAGTTATGAGCGGCAGGAGGATAGCGTACAGTATGTCAGCTTCATCCATCCAGAAAAAGGAATCAAAGACTGATTTATTTTCTACAACTTTTCCGGCCATTCAAATATGTCCTTATCAATGACTACTTCTCCAAATGGTCTTTCGCTGTGTGCGCATACACACATACACGGGTCACCAAGATTGCCAAACTGGAAAGTTAGTATACCTTCTCCATCTAATGAAAATTTAGTTATACAAATATCTTTATCGCTGGTATTGTCAAATACAATCTTTTTTAATTCACTCATAACTTCTCGCTTTCTGCTTCATCCAAAATATTCTTTAGTCATCTAATTATCGGATAATATAATCCTTCCCATTTTTCTGACGTATGAGGTTTTGGCTCACCAACAAAAACTGGCACTATAAAATACTTATACGTTCTACATTCTTTTATAGCTCTTTCTTCTGTTTTGAATATCCCTTGAAATTCCCATGCGGCACATTCGCCTACCTCATCACCTGTCCACTGTCCGACTAACCACAGCTTATCCATTTTCTACACCTCCAGTTTTTCTTTCTCTGCTTCATCAACAATTCTATTTTTCTGTTTCCTCAAATGCGTTTCCATTTTCTTCATTATTTCGTTCTCGTCCTCCGTTCTATCGCCTTCGCCAAGCAGTTTCTTTTCGATAACATCAATAACTGCTTTAGTTGCGCCTTCCTCAAGCACTGGTACATCAAACTGATTTAGCGTCCTGATAAGTACGTCCCCGCCCCGTAATCGTGGCAAGTTTATCCCTGTTCTGAATTCATTGACTGTGATACCGCCACCTCTCAACGCTTCCAAATATCTTGTCCATAACTTCTCAGCTTCTTCCTGATAAGCAGCAACTTTTGAGAAGTCCCACTTACAATAGATATTATCCCCGAAGTCAGGTACAAGGCTTGCGTTAATCGTATCATCATAATGCTGGAACATTGCTGAGAGTGTGTCCTGCCACCATGCCTTACGTGCTTCGGCATAATTAGAGTAGGTGCTTCGCTTTAATCCTACTGCTGCACCGACCAATATGGGCGGTACATCCATCACCATACAAATTCGTGCTTCGTTCCTCTCGTCCAGTGTTTCAAATCCCATCTCTGAGAATGATAGTCCTGTTTTCTGATATTCAGCATCAGCATCCAAGACTGCAGGATCCACCCAGTTCTCAAATCCGCCATATCGCTTGCGCCATCTCTTACGAATAGCTGTAACTTGCGCTTCTTGTAAATGTTGTTTGGTTTTCAGGATACCCGGCGGAATACCACCACGCTCCCAGAACATCTTGATAAAGTCAGTAGATGAGTTATCCACATCTCCAACCCTTGCCGCTACTGCTGCAGGAGGCCAGCCCTGATATAAATTCAATGGATCGAAGTTCTTGAATACCAGCACATCTTCTTTTAGTAGTGGTATCTTTATACCAGAGCCTGGAATCTCATACTCGTAATAGGCTATAAATTCACTGGATGATTTTACTGGTCTAATCCAATCCGGTCTTAGTGGCCACAACCCAACTACCCGACCAGCTGCACTTCTTTCCTTCTCCCAATATGCCGTACCAGATAAGTCCTCATAAATCACGTTAGCAGACCAGAAGTCATACTCAGCCATTTCGCTATTTGGCTTCTGGATGAGCTGCCTTAGTGGGTGATCAGGAATCTCTTGCTCCGTTCTCTTATCGTAAACACGTAAAGCCACCTGACTTGCTGAATTAGCTGTCTTTGATATACACGCGAATATAAGTTCATTCTTACGGTATCCCTGCTTTGCCAGCGTCTCAAAACTTACCTCTGGATATGACGGCCTTCCCTCGTCCCATCCGCTTACTCTTGTTGCTGTTAGTGCCTTCTCTCCCCCGAATAAAATTGATAACCTGTCCCATAAATTCATAATTGCTCCTAAAATGGTTTGATTATTCCCAAATCATACAATCGTTGCAACGACTCAAATTCATTAATCGTATTGCATTCTTGTTCATCTTCTGAATATAGCATTGCCCAACCCTCACAACCAGCTTCACCGCAATTACAAGGAGCACCATATCTACCATGTTTATGCAACCACTCAACGGTTACGCCACTTCGCTGTGCATATCCCGATTCAAACTCTTCTTTATTCATACGTGAATACCTCCAAGCGTAGAAAATCCTATACCACTTACATTATACCTTAACCCGTCAAGTCTGTGATAGTCCGCCTTGTCTTTTATCTTCTCGGTTGGCTGACCGTATTCGTCAAGTACCCTTGAGTAGGTCCCAAGTTCATCAAGCATTCCCTTACACGTATCGAACACAAATAACCGCCTACTCTTGAATAGCTCAATCACCCGGTCGATTCCCGCTTCGACATTCGTTATCTGCGTGGCTTCCACTGGTACACCCTCAGCCTGCCAGTCCCACCTCTGCTGCTGTTCGGACTTAGCCCCACCAATCCATCGGATGACGTTCTCGCTCTTTTTATAAGCGAGTGCCATGATAGCGTGTTCTTTGGTCGTCTTACCACCTCTCAAGGAACAGCGGTAAATATAGAAACAGTGAGTATTTGGGTCTTCCGCAATCCACACTAAAGCTGTATTCACTGCCCCAAAGTCTATGCCTACATATCGCGGCCATTCTGCTGGAATGTCAAACGGTTTTATCTTCTGCGTCGTTTCGTCATAATCGGAATATATTAGTCCTGCTGGTCTCTCGAATGTGCCATCATAGAACATGTGAAACTTCCACGCAGGTAATATCCGCTTCATCCTGTCATACTCTTCACGAGGAAATATCGGGTTCATTATCGACTTGAAGTTGATTATCTCAAAGTCAGTATCACCTGCAGCCCACCTATCAAATACTTCTGTTTTTAGCCAGCCCAAGTTATAAGGTGTAGTAGTACCAAGTGCTCTGCCACCGTAAAGAGATAGCCTGCGCTGGACCGCTTCCCATGCACCCAGCTTGAATTTATCCTGACCGCACTCGTCCAACCATGCACCTTTAGCCGTTGCACTTTCAAGTCCGCCCTCTGCATCTGCTGACCTCAATATTATCCTTGATTCACCATTAGATAATACCCTATCGCTTGCCTTGTATTCCCAGCCCGGGATATAACCACCGAACACGCTCTTTAGTTCCGGGAGCATTTTCATCTTGAAAAGGTCATAAGTTGCTGTAACTGCCAGGTAGTCCCCCGCCCCGCGCGTTTCTATTTCTTTGTTCAGCCACCATGGGCCGTAACAAGTTTTTCCTGATTGCGTCCCTGCGATAATAAAAGGGAATCTGGCTTTGCTGTCATGTGCCCTTGTCTGTCCAGGATGATACCTTATTTTATATTCAATACCATCTGATGTCTCTGTTTGAGTTATAAACTCAGTCGGCATCTACAGCACGCCTACATTGGTAATTCTCAAACAACATTATTATTGCGAACATCCAAACAGTAGTGCTTATAGCACCGCAGACAAACAATACCCACAACTTGGTTGTACCACAGACAACCCCAAATAAAACTCCGTTTATTATGCTTGCCGCGCAAGTAATTATAAACCTCGTTTTTTCCCAGTCTTTCTCCAATTCTTTGTCTTTCCAGTCACTCATCCTCTTCCTCCTCGCGTTTCAGTATGTGTGTTATTGTTACTGGCTTAATTTCTATTGGCACTTTGTTCTCAGCAAACAATCCGTGCGCCTTGCCTATCAACTCCAATGCTCTTTGAGAGCTGTATAGTTTTACTTTAGTTCCGTATGCTGACGGCGTGATTGATTCAATTAAGTGGAGCTTACCTTTCTCTTTTGCCTTTAGAAGATTAAGATGGTAGACTGGTATCATAAGGCCTGGCTTCAATCTGGATTCAACCATTTCTATATCATAACAATCTTCAAGTGTTCCATGCGCCTGCTCTGACAATAGCTTCAACGCCTCATCAGCAGACATGCACATTTCTTTTACACGCTCCGCTATTATATCGGAAATGTTATCATTGGTTATCAAGCGGTGACCAGCAACCCTCGCCGACTTCTCAGAATATCCCGCCTTTATTGCCGCTTTAGTAGCGTTCCAGCACTGTAAATACTCGTTGATGAATGCTTCTTGCTTTTTACTTATTCTTTTACTTGCCATTTATCTAGTGTCTTTTGTGATAATCTCTAGTTTATATTTTTCTATTCCGCACCTTTCTACGACTTCACAACCGAAAACACACCTTCCTTTACAAACTTCTACGGTATCGCCAATCTTCAGTGTTTTCCAGATATGTCGATAAAAATATTGCCCTACCTTTTTATGAACCAGTTTAGTTCGCTTGGGCATCTATTCCTCAATAAAGCCTTCTGGGGACGAGTCTGGGTCTGGGACACGAGTATTCCATTGGTTTGTGACACTTGAAAGAGATAAATCTTCATCTAATGTTCCTATGCCACAATTTCCACACCTGACAATATAATCCTGGCCTATTGACCATTGATAATATTCTGCCTTTCCGCCACAAAACGGACACGGCAATAGTTTATCCATTCTCAACCCTCACCTTTCATAACGCACCCTCAGCCCTTATAGCTGACTGCAGCCCAGTTTTCAGCTCTTTTAGATAGTCAAACTGTACCCGAATTGTATCATATTGTGCTTTAACTGCGAAATACTCCCTACTTTTAGACGCTAATTCGCCCTTAATTGACACCATTTCTGCGATAGTGCGCTCTAATAGCTTTACTTTCTGGTCGTATTCGAGAGCGTAGACGTCCGGTATTAATTCAGCCATATCTATATTATACTACCTTTCACATTCTTTATTATTCAAATCAAATCTTCGCCATTCCCCATCAATACGCCACATCATATACCGCTCCTCGTGATAGTATTCATCAAGTATCATCAGCTGATCGCCAACAGCACCAATATAATGAGCATCACGCCACACATGATTATTGTTCCCCTCGCTTGGTCTGCCCGATAATGCATGAAGTCATATATAGCGTTTTGTAGTTCTTCGGCGTCTTCATCTGTAAAATTATCTGGGAACATTTTTACTCCTTATTTAAATATTACAGCGGGGTCAGAGTTACCCTCGAACACGCAACTCACAACTACCTGGTTATTTCCAATAATAGTTAGCGTTTCTGAAATCACCTTATCATTAATTAGCTTTGGGTCTAAAATAATCTTATCCTTGTTGTTGCGTAAGAACTCAACCATCTCACCAGTTGCCTGATATTTCATGTCCCGCTTTAGTCTCTCTTGCCCTTTTTTAGTTAGTATCTGAATTCCAAATATGTTCATATCAATCCTCCATTATTTTCATACAATTTTCAAAACTCTCTACTCGGTCAATTTGCCCTTTCCATGAAGCGTGCAGTTCTTTTTGATTAGGCCTCAATTCTTTGTCTATTCGTTTAATTTCAAATAAGTAGTTCTTTCCTCGCCAGCCCACTATTATATCAACCTCACACGTTGCAGATATGACAAGCACAGAACAGCCGATCGATCGCAACTCTTTAACAATTCCGGCTTGATTCGAGTCACTACGCTGTCTATTATACATTTGATTCTAATAGTGATTTATTCACCAAACCCCTCCCTCCTCCATTCACTCACCTGCTTATTCCAACTCTCCATATCATACCCATCGCTTTCCCTTTTCTTCCAGTGGCGCATCTTTGTTGCGCGACTGTTCCCGTTTCCATTGTACCCGCAGTTACAAGCAGGGCAGGATGATTGGCAATTCTCAAAAGTATCGTAAATGTCGCCGTGCTGATGGTAAAGACAATGGTTCACTTGGCTGGCGGGAGCAATGCCGCATACCTCGCAGACGGGATAGCGAGATAATAGTAATAACTTGAAGTCTTTATAATCCTTTTTCAATGCGCTCCATAAGGGCTTTGTGTTGGTCGAGAACGCTCATTAATTCATCACAATCAACTCGTATTAAATATCCATCGTCTCCGAATTCGGTCATATCCTCGTTATGGGAAAATACAAATGATTCAATATTTCTCAACAATCTAATTGCTCTCTCCCCATCTTCCAGTAATGCTCTGTTCTGCTTTCGGAGTGATTGCAGTTCTTCGAAAGCTGATATTTCATCTAATATCTGATTGTATATTTTTCCGACTTCGGATTCATCATAAGTTTCGCTATAAGAGGCGTAAATTTTTCTGTTCCTGTTTCTATCAGCTATCAACTCTTCCAGCCTATCATCAGTTACTTTATTCATCACTCATCCTATTTGCATAATCATATCCCGCCATGATTGCATTTGCAAACCAACCAAGCATTGTGCCTCTATCTGTTGGTATTGACGGGTTCTTGCTTATTGTTTTCATCCATTCATCTACCCATACTTTAGCGGAAAACTCATCATGTAAATTTACTTCTTTTGTCTTATTCATTATTCACTCCTCGTGGCATTTCAGCCCACATAATAACATCTCCCCAAAAATCTTAGTTGTATTCGTCATACCATCTGCCTTTAGAAATAAAACCCTTGCTTATTGATGTATCTAAAGCGTAGGTAGTTTTTACCAAATACACTCGGCTTTCGTCTTGCGGCTTCACATCTGGATAATCAAACCATACGATTGTTTCTTTCATTGGTTTGTTTCCATCTCAAGCAAAGCAAGTATTATGTTTCTGGTTTTGGGATACGCAAAATATAGCGTCCCAAATATAAGCATAGCTAAATTCGCTGTTGCCAAGAATAATCCAAACAACAATTTTTCAATTCCCAAGTCTTCTTTTGGCTTTTCAACTCTTGTCGCTAAAGATATTACTAAACACAATAACGCAAATTGTTCTATCTCATTCATCTCTCACCTCCGATAGCTTCTGCTATACATTCGCAGATTGCTTTGGGAAATTCTGTAATAGACACTACTGGACTAAAGTATATGTCTTCAATATCCGCCCACCACTTGCGGCCGCCTTTGCTAATGTTCATATCTAACCTCATTTCATCCGCACACATCATCGCTTGATTCATGTCCTCTGTGGGATTCCATCTGAATCGCCACATAATAAATTTATCATCTTTTACATAGCAATCTGCTTCCCGTATTACTTGGTTGAACATCTCGCCATGTTTTACCAACTGCCATCCCATCACTTCTGCCATCAGTTCATTTAGTTTGTTATTCATTTTTCACCTCCACATAATCCACTTGCTAATTAGTGCAAATATCATTATCGCAATAAACATAATATTATCTTCGCTCATTCTTTCACCTCTGGTTGATATTTCCAATCGCCTTTTACAATATTTACAATCCCATGCCTTGCTAATATATATAAACAAGAAACATGCCCTTTGCCAATTCCCGTATCACAACCATAATAATTAGTTTTGCGTATTATCTCTTTTATGGCTTCTTTAACATTTTCTTTCATTTTTTCGCCTCCGGTATATGCTTGTAGATAATGTCAAGTGTCCCTTTTGCAACACCAAGCATAGCCATATATGCTGTTTTATTATTTGCAGATATTTTTGCTTTTTCCATTCTTGATATTGAGTGCTTTATATCTTTTATAACTTCCTTGAGGCGTGGGTCTGGGGTGCGGGTGTTCCATTTTTCTACTGCTAATTCTTTTGTTCCGCATGGTCCATTATTGTATGAAAGATAGCAGTTATCACAACTTACCCAAAACATAGTACGCTTACGATCTACACCATATTTTGATGTGGTTATATAAGCGCAATCTTCCCCACAAAACGGACAAGGCAATAATTTAGTCATCGTGTGCCTCCCATTGGTTACAGCCGAAGTCTTTTTCTACAATAAATGGTTTTCTAAATTGAAAAGAGTATTTTGTCATTAATGGGCACCTACACCACTTGCCAGCCCACCACTTACAAGTCTTGCAGGTGCGCTCTGTTTCCGTCTTTGATAATCTCTTTGTGACTTCTCGCTGTTTCTTTTTCACATACCGCCCATTGTTATAATTTGGATTGTTATGACATCTCGGACACTCTTTATCAGATTCTTTCAATCGCTTGCCACAATTTGTACAGGTAATTTCAGCCATCACATCCTCCTCAATACTTTATAAATAAGCTCAATTCCCATATTCTTGCTCGCCTGCGAATTGCTCCTGTCATTCACGTACTTGATATAATTGGCAATCAGCCCATCCACGCTCTCTTTATCATGGTGATACAGGTTAGCATACCACCGCTTTGCCCGTTCTAATTCTACCTTACTGTCAGCACTTGGTTTGTATTTCGGTTTCATTAATCAACCTCCAATAATCTCATCTGTTGGCTTGCTTTGTATGTTCTTTTCTCGGCCATCTTCACATATTCAGGGTTCAATTCAATCCCTATAAAATCCCGGCCAAACCTCGCACACACTACGCCCGTTGTACCACTTCCGCAGAATGGATCCATAACTATCCCACCTTTTCTGGACCCGGCCAGTATGCAAGGTTCAATTAGTTTTTCAGGAAATACAGCAAAGTGAGCTTCTTTGAATGGCTTTGTATTTACGGTCCAGACTGTACGTTTATTTCTACCCTTGCCAGAATAAATATCTTGGCCATGATGTTGTGGATTCTCTGTATTGTCTTTTGTTTTATATCCCCTGACCTTTGGCAACTTATCAATATCCACCTTACCCATATAGTTTTTTAGATGATTTTGAGGACCACCAGGATAACCTCTATCTCCATCGCCATTCCATCCTCTTGTCAATCTTTCAACACTATTCTTCTTTTGGTTTTCCATTATCGCTTCGTTATCATAATAATATTTCTTATTCTTCGACAACAGGAATATGTACTCATGGCTTTTGGTCGGCCTATCCTTCACACTTTCGGGCATTGGGTTGGGTTTATGCCAGATAATGTCTGAGCGGAGATACCATCCATCCGCTTGTAGTGCGAATGCTACTCGCCAGGGGATACCAATTAGGTCTTTAGGTTTTATTCCACAGCCTTTCAATACCCTTTTCTTTTCACTTGCAGATTGAGCATTCCTATAACCCCTGTTATTTCTAATTGCTTTTCCCTGAAAGCCACCAACATTTTCTACATTTCCTGTTCCATGAGAGTTGTAAGAATCTCCTAAATTTAACCAAACAGTTCCGCCATCTCTCAACACCCGCTTGACTTCTCTGAATACTTCTACCAGTTTATTGACGTATTCTTCTGGAGTTTGCTCAAGTCCGATTTGTCCCTCTACTCCGTAATCACGCAAGCCATAGTAAGGGGGGCTGGTTACACACATATCCACAGTACCAGCGTCAAGCGTTTTCATCACTTCTATTGCATCGCCTTGCAGGATTTTATAGGTCATCAACAACTCCCAACCTCTCCATATTCACCTTTGATGTAACGCTGGTAATCTTCCTGATCTGGTGTCTTTTGTCTCGCCTTTCGCATATTCATTTCTGCAATAACAGATTCCCCAATAGACAAGAACCGGACACATTTGTATTTATCGCTACCGTTCAGGAAATCAACCGCACTAATAATGTCCTCGTTGGTGACACCTGCAGCTATAAGTGATTCTGACAGTTCCTTTGCTCCCTTTCCTGCCTTTAGTTTAGTGTAATCAGTAAAAGTTTTTATTAAATTGGGGGCGTTGTTGTTGAGAGAATCATTATCTACAACTTCATCTTCATTAATATCTTCATTACTTCTTTTATTATCTTCTTTTATCTTATGCGTTTCGGTATCGATAGGGATGTTATTCTCTTTGTCTACTGTATCGATAGGGTATCTATACCCATATAAATATTCATATTTCTGTATACATACGGTCTTTGGTTTGCAGTCACAAATTGATTCAATATCAATATTTATTCTCGTAACCACTTTTGGGGATCTGCTAAAGTGTCTTTTGAATTGATTGACAACAAAATAAATGTTACCCTCTTTGATTATCTTCCCTGCTTTCTGGAATTTCTCAACCGCTTTGTTGATATATTCTTTTTCAAGCCCGGTATGAAAGATTATCTGTTTTGTGCTTATTTCATACAATCCACATAGTGAAGTTCTTGCGTTGCTGAATAGATAAATAAACAACAATTTTTCATCTGATTCAAGATCAAGAACAAACGGATCGTCCCACATTTCCGGGTGTATTTGTCTGTATCCTGCATTACTCATAAATACCCCCCAAATAATCCACAACGTACTTAATCGCCCGGTCATAGTCGGTGAAGCTCAGGCTCATGTCACGGATCGCCCACTTCATACGCTCATAATCCTGATAACTTTTAGATCCATGCTCAATACGTTTTATGTCTAATAGTGTTTGAATGTCATCCAGTAGTCTGTCCATATCACCTCTTAAATAAACCAGCCTCCCAATTTACCATGCAAGCTGTTGAGAACACGCACGTATGGGGGCTGGTTACGCACATATCCACAGTACCAGCGTCAAGCGTTTTCATTACTTCTATTGCATCGCCTTGCAGAATTTTATAGGTCATCAGTCAAACTCTCCGGCATTTCAGCCCATGCAATTACGTAATCATCTGCAAGCTCCCATCCAGCTCTCTGCCACTCGACAACAGCGACTATATCGCTGTACGGGGATGGTCGCGTATATTGCACAAGGTAATCACCCCTGTGTGTCGGTTTACATTCCGGGTATGGATGACATTCAAGTGTTATTTTCATTTTCTCACCACTCACCTATATCGCTTGATTCGATAATTCTGAATATATTTTCAGACATACCTTCCAAATCATCGGAAGGTGTACAGTCAATACATTTCTCGTATGCTTTTGTAAATAACTTGTCCAATGGACTAAATTGCTTTTCGCCACAAACAGGACAATAAATTGACTGGCTTTTCATTATTTCAGAACAATTTTTTGCAACCTCAACAATATTCATTTAGTCCTCAAATCTTTGTAACACCGCTATAACCGCCAATATGCTCAGTAACCAATAAACTATTCTCGGTGCTTCTACCATCTCAATCATCCATTTATACATTTATTCCTCCTAAAAATAATCCTCTTCCTGCTTCTTGCTACCCATCAGCTTTATATCCACCACGGACACTTCAAACCTTGCGCACAGTGGATCCCCCCACAATTTTGGATTGCCATCTTCGTGCATCAGCCGCCCCTCTACCGATACGGGCAGTCCCTTTGTCAAGTATTGAGTAAGTGCTTCCGCTCGCTTCTCCCACAGTGTACACTTTATCCAGATGGTTGATTTATTCTCACCCCAGCCATCATCCACCGCAACGGTGAAACCCGTTACCGCTTTCCCAGCTTGTGTGTACCGCATCTCTGCGTCTTTAGTTACCCGTCCTGAAAAATGTAATTTGTGCATTATTGATCCTTTTCTAATTCATAAATAATTTTTGCGTCTTTACCTGTATGTAATCGCCACGTCTTACCATCATTTGATGGTACCAATCCATCGTTCCACAATTTTATTCCTGCGGAAAAATTGAATTTATATTCAATATCAAAAAACTCTGAAATATAACACCAGACCGAATCCCCGACCGAATCCCAGACCGAATCCCTGGCCGAATCCCAGACCGAATCCCCGACCGAATCCCAGACCGAATCCCTGACCGAATCCCTGACCGAATCCCTGACCGAATCCCCGACCGAATCCCAGACCGAATCCCCGACCGAATCCCTGGCCGAATCCCCGACCGAATCCCCGACCGAATCCCTGACCGAATCCCTGACATTAATAAACTCTTTCAGTAATTTAATGTGTTCTTGTGTTACTTGTTCAACTTCTTTCAATTCAAATGGGTTTACAATCTCTTTTACAATAAGTGGTTTTACTATCTTCTTGAAGTCAAGCGCTTTTACCCACTTTTCAACCTGTACCCTATCGTCTACGTCAGAATTTATCTGATCTACATTAAATTCTTTTGTCAGTGGATTGAACTCGTACTTATTACAAATATCCTCATTTAGCTTATAGTGCTTGCATATCATTGAGTGACTATCACATTCGCCTGATATGTCTTTCTTGCGTTGATTCCAATTAAAGTAAAATCGTTCTCCGCCCCTACTGTCTGGCTCTGTTACAAAACTAAAAAACTGGCACATCGTTTTCTACCTCCTTGTATAAGAATATTATTAACTTTTACTATCAAACACTGCCAACTGGTATAAAAAGGTTATTCCCGTGAATATACACCGTTTTCGGTTCTCTCCCGTACTTCTGCTCATACTCATACACCGAACATTCAATAGCGTGCTCCTCTTCTGACTGCCCGTCTTTGAGTGGGATGGCGAAGAAAGGAACACTGTACATAATCAGCTCTTTACTTCTCGGCAAACCCTTGACGTTAGATATGCGTCTTATTTTCATTACGGTTTACCAGAATTACACCATGCGATACCGACCACCAGCCCCATAAACATCCCCAAAGACACACTCACTAATATTGTGGCAAGCCGACTTATTGTAAACGCATAAATTATTAGTCCTCCAAGTGCTGTTATAATGCTCATCGCCAATGAATATGCACTCCAATTTCTGTTTATCCATTCATACATTTCTTTTGTTTCGCTATCAGTAAATTCTTTCATCACTACCTCCGTTATAATTGTTTGACCGGGAAACCCCCCGAAACCCGGTCCATAAGGAGAAGAAAATTATCCCTGTTCTCGATGTTTCTTTATCGTCAAGATAGCATCCCGTTTCAGCATGTACGCCTCTCGCTTGTCCGATTCCGAGTTATCTGGATTATTCAGCCACTTTGTAATTCCCATCATCTTCTTGCTCAACACATCAGTTACACAATCGCCGTACCGCACGCCATCTGACCCGGTTTCATTCTCTGCCATTTCTAAACTCATCGGTGTGTCGATGTTTTTACGTGTCGGATTTCGCTTCTGCGCCGTTTTACCGGATTTATTGGGCGATTGTGTGCCTTCTTTCTTCTCGGTGAATTCAGCGTCAACAATAGACAAGTCCTCCATATCCTGCGTGAAGAATTCGGAGGCGTTAGCTGCGAGTAAAATTGCTCCAACGTATGCCCGTTTCTGCGCCATCTTCTGTAATGTGTTCACCTGGTCAAATATCTCTTTATTCTCAATCCGGTACGAAGTGTACGGTTTTCCGTTTCTTCCCACGCGCTCAATCCGCGTGCCACTTTCCTTTTCTTCTGGCGTTGCCTTGTTATCAAACACATAGCGATATCGGTATTTCTTTTCGTAGCTGTTGGTTGATCCCTCACACTCAGCAATCACATGGTCATCATGCCATACCTGACACTTGTACCGATAATAGAAAAATGGCTTGTCCCAATCCTCTTTAATATCAATCGGGGCGAATGTTGCTCGCAGCTTGAATAATCGCTGCAGCTTCTCTGCACCCGGCTTTAGTAATGTAGGTTTCTTCGTTCCGGGAATTTCCCCATAGTCAATACCCTTTTTCATTACCGTCTGAACGTACTGCACCATCATATTGTACTGATCAACTGCCTCTACAATTGCTGGTACTTGTATCCCCTTTGTCTCAATTACTTCTAATCCTTTATTCATTCCGCTCCTCCTTATTTCACTTTTCTAATTGATACAGATGGCTTGCCTGTTGTTCTCAAGTACGCAATCTCTGGATGTACGCTAAGATAATTCATCAATCCTGCGTCATTCCATTTGGTGCGCCCTTTCATCCATATTGCCTGGAACTTCGCACCTTTTACGGTTTCACCATGTTCAAGGATTTCTGACTTGATTTCTTTCCGCAATTCAGAATCTTTACTGTTGATCGCTTCAAGCTGTGGTTCAAACTCAGCATCTATTCCTGCTATCTGACTTTTAATTTCAGCCGTCAGAACGCTGTCAATCAATTCTTGTTTCTTGAGTCGTAGCAAATCTTTCTGTGCATTTAATTCTGCCAACTGGTTTAACTTATCTGTTGTGTTCATTACGGTTTACCTTTCTCGTAGTTATTGACTACAGTATAGTTTGCGCGTGCATTTTCTAAACTCTGCTCAAAGCCCTCTTGGTAATGTTCGGCATACGGAGCATGTCCAAACCCTACAACTGTCTTTGTTTTACATTTTGGGCACATCCACACATCAGCACACCAGATTTTATAGGGCTGTGGTGGTTCAGAAAACCATTCAATAACTCGTACATCGTTTTCTTCTGGTCGCATTTCTATTTCACATTTTACACAAATTGGTCGCTTCATTTATCCTCCTCATATAATTCATCCTGCAACTTTTTCAATTCCCCATACCGCGGATGTTCTGCCATTGATTGCAACCCGTCCCTCATGCCCTCGTCTACTATGAGTTTGGTCAGGCGCAATTCCTCTGCTTGCATTTCGGGTCTATTCATCTTGTTTCTCGCTTGGGTTTACGTCTCCACATCGAGTACAGCAATAATGGCTCATTACTGGATAACCACATTTTGCGCAAGGATAAACTTTGCCAACAAAATTTATGGCTTCTTCGCCTGCTAACTTCCACCAGTCTTTTGTATATGGAGTTATGTATTCAAGTTTTTTATTCATCTTCTGTATGTCCGCATGATTTACAGTGCCAGACGAAACCGAGATCATATTCCTCGCCTTGCACGTTGTGGCCTACGCCCATATCTTCACTCACCATTTCGCCACCACATTTCCTGCAGGCTACTTTCAATTCTTCGTCAAGCCCCTGTATTGATAAGATTGATTTATTCATTCCGTCCGCTCCTCCTAACCGTTTACCATATTGAATATACAATAAACAAACCAAATGCTTCCAATAACATAGAAAGCCATCCATCCGATTACTCTCCCTTTATCACCCCTGTTTGTTATTAAAGAAACAAGGTACATTCCAAAACCAAGCCCGAATATAAATATCAATATCAAATATGTTAATAACATCATTCCTCCTAATTCCTCGGATCATCACGGTCTGGATTTTTCAGGTACTCCCGATATGACTCGTTGTACCTCTCATCAATCATCAGCTCAAAGATCCCGGTCATTGACACCCCCTCTTCTTTTGCCATCTCTTTCAGCCTGCGCTTGTGTTCGGGTGAGATTGAGAATAAACTTCGTTCTTTCATTTTGCCTCCATTATAATTTTACTATTGAGGCTGACTATAAACTGCCCAGAATATAATCAGCCCGGATAATGAAATTATCCTATATCACTTCGTAAAACTTGATTATAGGTTTTCCAGCTTTACGGTTATGTTTCACGCGCATTCGCACATCAATCGGATTCATTGGTGATCCAGAGCAAATAACCTTCCTTCTGAATCTGCGCTTGATTGTTGTTGCCGGATAAACCTTACCGTTTATCGTGCGCTTAGGAAGAGATATAATCCTGTCTGCTCCAGTTGGTAAATTATCTAAATAATTCATTTTCATTTCTCCTGTGTTTGTTTATCTGCTATTTATTTCTAAAACACTTTTCACAAATGTAGAATGTTTTGTGGCTTGTCATCCCGTATTGAAAATATCCCGCACCCTTTTTTATTTCTTCTCCACATCTCCCACACTTGCATTTTCTTTTGTTAGCCGTTTCTGAAACCTTGTTTTTCATTTGTTGTTTCCTCTATATACAGTATATACGATTATATAGAGGTTGTCAAGTACCTTTAGACTTTTTAAGGTAAGCGTAGGGTATTACATTTCTCTGATGATGTGCTATAATGTAACTGGTGCAGGACAATCGTCTTGTGCCCCTCCTGAGCCGGTGTCCTTTCATTCGCCGGCTCTTCCAATTAAAATAAAGAAGCCCATAAGGGCTTCCAATCTACTCCTACGCGTAGCAGGTGAGACTAAAGCATGGCGTTCAGGTCGCTCTGTGTATCTGCGCAGGTCATAATTCCACTGTTATGCCTCTTTGACAGAAATCAAGCACTGATTGCGGACAGCCCTCAATGCGCCATGCTTGAATATATTATACCATAGCAGAACACCGCCTTGTGATATAGGATGCTCGTAAGTATCTCACGGCATGAAGCCGAATTTTGTCACATGAGGCGGTGTAATAAACAGGTCCCGGACTTCATACCTTTCGGTGATTGCGTGTTTCAGCAACTAGTTCTCTTTCGAGTCCATAAAGCACTCCGCGCATACCTGCTAATTTATATTATACCATACAATTTCCATGGACCACAAATTACATGACTAACCCCTATATGTAGTGCAAAAGGTATAAAAACATGCATAAAACCCTGTATATAGGGGTGTTTAATAGGTCCCAAAGCAAAACACCGCTGAAGCGGTGCTTGCCCTTTTGCAGGCGCCTAATAACAACTTATTATACCATTAACCACATTAGTTAATAATCGACTCACCATGCTGGTTTACGTCCGTTAAACCGCCGATAACATAGCCGATAAAATGATAATAACTTTTGTAGTATTTTTATTTGCGGTGTATTGTGAAAATAAGGACTGCGATAATTACTTCTGGGCTAATTTGCGCAGTTTGTTTTGTATATCGTTATTAATGCGTATGGGTTAATAGGCAGAGTATTACCAGTTAAGTGCTATTTATGCGTCTAACGGGTAACATATTACCTATTCAGATGTTCGGTGTTTGCGTACAGCTCAAATCTCCCGGCAGAAGAAGTCCTGCACCGTGTACCATAGACAGTCAAGCCAATCAGGTATCCAGGTGGGGATTTCATTCACGATCACCGACACATCAAGCTCCTGATCCCACCATTCTTGCAAGAACTCTGGCTCGCTATCGAAGTTGAAGTAGAACGGCTTTGTTCTACCCTGAACAAGTATCTGCATTTTCATAAACCGATTTACTCCACTTCCTCAACGGTTACGATAGCAGTTATTTTGTACTTACCTACTCCAAAAACTACGGGAGGATCTTCTGGGGGATCTCCGGGATTGACTGGGGGAATTACTGGCGGCGCGCCAGGAACATAGTCTCTTAGTTCGTGTGCGAAATATGCTTCAAACTGCGATTTCGTTCCGTTAAAATAAACATCCCTGTTCGCTCGTTCCCACAGAACCCAAGGGTTTCCACCGCTATCAGACCAATCCGGCAGAACGCCGCTGGGGTGTTCCTCGTTGTATGGGTCAAACACAAACAAATCGACATGCGCTGGGATATTATCGGTAAGCCCAGACGGGTCGTGTACTGGACTCTTCCACGGCTTGTCCCAACCCGGAACAGCCGCTCCTGGAATGTGAACAACGGGCGCATATCCTAATTCTCTCCACTTATCCCCAAACGCCATTATTTCATCGAGCGATTTAGAACAATTTATTACCCTAAAATTCGCTTTTACCCAACCTAATCCACCTAAAATTTTATACATAATATCTCCTTAAATAGAAATATAGCCCTCGATATGAGAGCTATTATTTCGGTTATTTATTAACCTTTTCTGCCATATCTTCTCCCGCAATCGCAGCAATCAAAACCATGATTAATGCGGAAGTCGCCTGCCACAATTCTTCTGGGACGGCAAGGTAATATAAAACTACCGCCTGAACAACCCCGAATACGGCAAGCCAAAACTTACGACTTTTTAGTAAACCACTCATAAATTCACTTTCCATCTTATTACTCCTTTCCTATTTCTCAATTATAACATAAACCGATACACGTACACACGCCTACCACTTGCAAATGCTTTCCTCCTTTCATACGCTATCTCGTTGACCTCAAAATACTGTAATAAGCCAACGGGGGATATATTAAAACACTCCGCAATTTCTTTAGCGGTGAATTCGTCATCCTCCCTTTCTGCAATGCCAAGTTTCGCCTTAATTTCCTCTAATGCTTCCTGCCTGTCAAATTCCATCAGAACTCCAATCTCATCTGCTGTTGTGCGTCTTTTACTCTCTTCACAGCAATATCAAAGTATTTCTTCTCTATTTCAATTCCGATAAACTTACGCCCTGTCTGAACACAAGCTACGCCTGTTGTGCCTGAACCCATGAATAAATCTAAAATTAAATCACCCTCATTAGAACTATGCTTAATAATATTTTCAATCAATGGTTCTGGCTTCGGTGTAATGTGTCCGTTTTTCTTTGCAATCTCATAATTCCAAACGCTGTGGTGTGTTTTCTGGTTATTGAACGTGTAGCGCAAGTCCTCATATTCTCGGCGCAAGTCCTCATATTCTCGGCGCACGAACTCATTATTTATTGGCAAAGTTGCCAACTCGTTATATGTTTCTTCTGTTGGCATATCCCATTGGCTTGATCCCCACCTGAAACAGTGGTCTACCTGTTGTCCTAACAAATCCATTATCTGTTTCTTGTTCATCCCCAACGCTTTTTGATAATCCTTGAAATACTGACGCAAGGTTGTAAAATTATTCATATCAAGTTTTACGGTTGTCAATCCAGTTTCATCTTGAAATGTATAAAACAAGCAATATTCAGCCATTTGCTGATAGTTACGCAATCCTTCGGGGACAATAAACCCATCCAGAAAACCCTTGTTGCTCGCCTCGTCAAACCGCTTATTCCACACAATAAACTGCTTGAATATAAATTGCGTGTTCTCTCTAATCCATAGCATCAAATCGGCTATTGTTTCCATGTCATTGTGGAAGAAATAAAAAGAACCGTTATCCGCTAACACCCTTTGACATTCCAACAACCACTTACCGCACCATTCAATATAATTCGGTATCTTGTCCCAATCGGCTTTTCCTATGTTATAAGGCGGGTCAGTGCAAATTAGATTGATACTTTTATTAGGCAAATCTTTCATAACAGTTAAACAATCCCCGTGATATAAGGTGCAGTCGCCCAATACTACTTTATTCATCATACCACCTGCGTTTCATCTTGTGCATACGAGTTCTTAATTGTCTTATGCCAGCACCGCCCATCTTCTTCAATGACAATAACCACCATGCCAATATCAGATAATTGAGAGCCAGCTACGCGATATGCGTATCCCGTCTTGAATTGGAATGATGGCGTAACAAATCCCTCTATCTCCCCACGCTTACCCTTGTATTGCCCGTAGGCATATTTATGTAAGTGCGATCTGATAAAATATCTCGGTAGTTTAGTTTCATCTTCAAGGTGCTGAAAATATAAAGATTTGACGAGGTTGTGCATTCCGTTATTTGTAGTCCATGCCCTGCGTCCTACTGATCCGCCGTGATGTGCTATGTCAAATAGTATGCCGTTGACCTTTAGAAGTAACCTATCCCATGTATACCTTGCCTTGTTCTTCGGGACAATCCCCCACTCTTCAATATCCCGCGCTATGTTCTCTTCAGCCCGTGAACCTACTCCACCATGACTTTCTGTGCCCGCCATGATATAAGCGAGATCGCCTTTATCCTTGTTGAATTTCAGATAATTGAAAGTGTGCTCAAGAATATCAACCGCTATCTGTTCGTGCTCGTCTGTCCTTGAGGTAGTTATCTGTGTTGTGCCGTGATGGATACCCTCTGTACAATCCCCGTTCTCAATCCAAATTAGCCTCGACCTCTTGCGCTCTTCCTTAATAAAAAACAGGCACTCCATATACTGTGCCCATATTTTCTTTTGTAGTACACTTGGTAAGTAGGTTCCCCCATCGTGTAATTGCATTGGTTCTGGGCTCATTAAACCCAACGATGAACCAGAATGCTTGTCCGCTGAAATTGCTATAACGGTTCGCTTTCTCATGTTCCTCCTTAATTAACAACCTGTATATATTATACGATATTAAGTCGGATTGTCAAGTCTATTTAAACTGTAATGTCGCTTGCCCGGTAACTAATCCAATCAGGACTGCCACTAATATTGTGGTAATAATTCCAATCGCCCATGAAGCAATCTTGTTTGTTTGCGCGTTAGATATTTCTATTTTCAATAATGCGGTTTCCACAGTATCCATAGCAGAAGATAACCGCTTGACGCCCTTACAGTTACGCTCAATTCTCAAGTCTTGAACCGCCTCTTGGGTTTTCAGATTCCCAATCTCTCTGCTGTGTTCGTCAATCTCAAGTTTCAGGTCTTTAGTTAAATATCTAACTGCCATAGTGCTCCTATTTACACTTTTCGCATACTGTAATTTCTTTTGCTATTTCCCAGCCCGCACCGCCATTGTCAATTATTTTGCTCTTTACATCCAATGGGTTTTCTCTTCGCATCGGATATATTTTCTCTCGCTTTTCAACAATTATCTTTATCGGTTTTCCTGCTTGTGTTGCACCACATCTTGCACATTTAAAAGACATAATTCTCCCTATAAATATTTCACGTATCTTTTGCTGACGTACCCAATAAAACCACCCTCGTATTTTGATGGTGTAAATACTGGAAGCCATGTAATTCCTGACGCTGGCTCATAAATCGTTGCGCCTGCAATCTGAAGAACCTCTCCATGCTCTACTATTAAAGTCTTTATATGTGGATTGTAAACAGGTTCAGGGCGGAATCGTAAGAAACTGGAAGCGGTAATTTCTACATAGTCCGCTGATGGCTCTGGATCGGGTATCTCTCCCATCCCCGCATAAGCAAGCAGGTCGATTAGTTCGCCATTGAAATAGTTATGATCGATCACCTTTCCGTCTACTTCAGTTGTATCGCTGAACTGGTGGATCTTCCACTCTGTAAAAGGCGGGGGCAGGTATATGTTCTCTGTGGGGTTGTATTGCGCTAACCATAAATCATAATCGGTTGACCATGCAGGACTGCCAACGTTATCACGCCAGATATAATAGCCAGTGTAGATAATTGGCTTTCTTCCGAACAGTCTTTCAATTTCCTGAAGGCAGGTTAGAATGTGGCCTGAATTGAAATATGGGTTATTTGCATTCTCGATGTCAAGAGCAGGAGGCAAATCAAAATTACCTCGCGTTGCTTCCCAGAACTCCTGTGCCTGTCTTTTTGGCTCACACCATATCTGTTGATTATCTAGGTTTGGTATTGTTTGACGGTAGTACCAGTAGCACCCTGTTAATAATCCATTATCCTTTGCCAGCTTTACATAGTCTTGAGACCGATAATCTCTCCACCCTTCTCCCGCTTTAATTATTATAAATTTACCGTCCTTTGCTTTTAGTGCCTCGTAGTCCAACACCCCTTGGTATCCCTCGTGTGCATCAAATCCGAGCGTAAAATTATCCATCTAAATCTCCCGCACCCTTTTTAGATTGTGTATTTTGTCATAATAACCATTTTTTACATTTCGCACCGTATCTCTACAAACACACGCATATTCAGCCACTTTTGTTTGTGACAAGTTCTTATTTAATAACCATTGAACTTTCAATACCGTTTCCTTTTTTATAACGTTTGCCTTGCGGATTCTCATAATAACTTCTGCTGTATGAGTTCTTCCATAAAATGGGTTCTCTTTTCCGCAACGTTTTTCCTTATTTGCTAAAGATATTTTTAGGTTATGTTCAAGAGAACACTTTTTACCTTTGTTTTTTAAAGATAAGAGCTCTTTCGTTTCTTTTGTATGGTGCTTACCAAAAAAGTGATTATTTTTACCGCTTTGATTAGGCATGCTTTTGCGCCTTTTATCAATAGATTCTTGCGAACGCACAACCCCTTTTTGGCTATCCACACATTCTAAACAAATATTATAAAGTAAACTTTTCTTTTTATATCTATCCACAAAAGATTGTTCATATCTTGTTAATTCAAAAGGCTCGCAATAAACAAGTACTTCAAAAATAAAGTCTTTTCTCCTATGCTTATTGAAAGAATTTTGCAAATAACTGTTTCTATGTTTATTATTTTTCAGGTTTGCCCAATGATGTCTTTTCCTATCATTCAAATCAATGCTTTGTCCAACATAACAAACCCCAGTTACAATATTTCTGATTTGATATATTCCGCAATTCAAGTTATTCGCCACAGAACGTTTATTCATAATAGTATTATATCATTTGATATTCAGCGCCGCCCTTTGCTTTTAGGGCATCATAATTTAACTTACCTTGATAATGTTTTGCTGCATCGTATCCAAGTATCATTTCTATATCCTATAATTCTGCAGTACAAGTAAACCCCTTTGTTGTCGCATCTGCGTAAAAGAACGTATCGCCTGCCGCTGTTGAGTTGGAATAAAGTGAGAGAAAATTAACTCTGCTGATATTTACCGTTGGCTGTGCGCAATTCTGAACAACCCATACCCCAACTACCGTACAGGTTGGTGCTACTCTCATAGGCACTTGATAGTAATAGGTAAATATTATACTGGTAACGGCTCCAGGGGCTGTATAACGTGTAAAAAACGCAAGCGGGGGCGTAGCTTCGCCCCAATCTTCTGTATAAAATCTGAGGCATAACTCTGTCTCGTCTGTAATTATTCTCGGTACAAAATCTGTTGCCGTTTCCCCAACCTCTAATTTAACCCCCGTGATATAAATAGCGTCATCAACTACCCCATCAGTTTGGTCACAGAAAATAAATACAGCCAAGTTTGCCATTGAAGCCGTGTCAATAGAGATATTTTCAATCGTGAAAGTTTGCCATGAAGTAGTTAGCGTGTTAGAAGCAGGCGTGTTCTCGCCTGTCCAGTTAGCCACATAAGTTGGAGTTGCTAACCAGGCATTTACTACATCAGAAGTTACCGTATCAGCTGCACCATCCCACGCAAGCACGATTGCCTTTAATGAATGAGTATTGTCGTCTGCCGCAGCCATCCTTGCCTGAAAAGACAGGGACGCTTTCATTCCCGCAAATGCCATAGCGTCTTTATTTTCAAGAATCTGCAATATACCAAACTGTTTATTAGCAGTCTCTACTTCTAATTTAATAGAAGCCTTTGCTCCGTCTGGAATTGTAGTTGTTTCTTGTGAAACATCCACAATGTCATTACCGTCTGATAGCAATATCCATCTATCCAGCAAATAGGTATCGTCACTATTTAATGGAGAAGTAGTAGCGTCAAAAGTTGTGCCTCTTTGTCCCACTCGAAAGCCACCATTAATGATAAAGTTTTGTCCAATTCCAGCACCGCCAGCATTATCATCTACATACTTTTTTATACTTTGTTGTGTTGCCAGCGCAGATGCTGAATCAGAACCCATAGCATCTTCATCTAACACAGTCCACTGACTGAATGCCATCCACGCAGTAAGCGTTTCATCATAAATCAGAAAGGCAAAGTCATGGGAATCGTCAAGAGTAATATCCACGCTTCCATTACACAGAATATTATCCTGATTGTGCCTGATAACAATAGTCCTATCTGTGTGGTCTGGGCGGAGGATTAGAATAGTCCCCTCTTCAATATTCCCGCTGATTGTGATTGTGTCAAGGTTATCACTTGCTGCATCCGCAAGAGTATCAACCGTGTGAAAGTTCTGTGTTACCGTGATTGCGCCGGCAGCGTCAATAGTTAATTCCGTTGCCTCGACAAATGACAAGGTGTTCCAGATTTCCTCTTGGTTGGTTTGCAACGTGTTGACGTGGGCAGCCATTACATCGTCCACCGCGTCTACCTTCGGGGTGAGATTTAATATTGATCGTGCCATAAATTACTCCTTATTCGCCTGTATAGTCTTTCTGTAACTCCCAAACTCTTTCCCAATCATAATATTCTCTAAAATATTCTGGTGTATTTTCAGGAACGCCTCTACTATGTTCTAAAATTGAAGCGTATAATTCAACATATCCACCCCAACACATAATCCCTATATCATTACAAGGATTATCTCCAATGCCAGGAAAATTATAAATCCTGTCTTCTATTTTGTCTAGATTTCCGGTAGATATAAATATTTCTTCACGGTAATAATCTACTATCTCAGCCCATTCTTTAGTTTCGCTAAACCGATTATTTTCCTCGTAATCAAGTTTATGCCCTATTTCATGTAAACATATCCACTTATCAAAACAAACTATTCCCCCATTATGAGGAAAATATGCCCCAGCAATACCATCTGGTAATTTACTTGGCAATGATAGTTCTTCATCAATAACAGCGGTTAGGGTTGGCGATATAGTTGGTTTAGTAATTTCATAAACAGGCGTACAGTTTATTAATAATACAAACGATAAAACAATCAGTCTTTTCATATTGCTATATTTTATCATTACAATCTCACTAGCCCTAATTCTGCATTAATTACATTCAAGTTCCCGCCGCTATTCTGCCAAGTCTTGAGTGTTATAACGTCAGCGGCTAAAAACGGTCTTACCCTACTTCCAAAGGTTATAGTTGTATCTCCATTGATGGCAGGTATTCGCACTTCCGAAAAACTTATCTGTGGTCCGTTTACACAAAGAACAATCTCTCTAAACCCAGTAGCATTTGAGGCATATTCAACATGATAATTAATTAAATAATTTCCATCAAAATTCGCAGGAATTGTTATCTTATTCGCTACGGGGTTGGCAACAAACTCATCTATATCCACGTCCTCAATTGTCAGTGTTACCTCTGTATATGTAGCGTCAGGAATTGCCCTTGGTGTTGTATCACTAATTAGCGCGTTTAATAACCCCCCCCATTCTGGAGCGGTTTCACCAGCACTCACCCTTTGCACTTCTCCCACCGTGCCTATTGCCAACCGCGCTAATGTATCTGCCGCAGTAGCATGAATCATGTCCCCGGCATTAGTGTATGGCCAATGTGCAACCTCATTGTCCCTCAAGTAGGTGTTCAAATAGGCAGCGGTTACAAGCTGCCCAGTTGTGTGTGTAGGAATCGCTGTTCTTGCCATTTAATCTCCCAACATCAACGATAATGATAACGTTGCATTTTCTACATCTAAGTTCCCGCCACTATTTTGATAAACGCAAATAGTTATATAATCTGCAGCGTCTGCGTGTATGATTGCCACTCCAGATATACACGTATCGCCGCCATCAACGGCTTTCATCCTTATTATTGTATTATCTATATCTACCAGCCCAGCGTTCTTTCTTAATTTGACGGTTCTATATCCTACGGCACTGGCATCAATTTCCACGTAATAATTAGCAAGATAATAGCCATCAAAACCAGCCGGAATAGTTATTCTATCATTAACAGGAGTAGCAACAAAGCCGTCTATATTTATATAAGATGTATCCATTTCAACAAGCGTATCCGCTGCTGTTCCAACTGTTGTGTCTACCGCAGCATAAATAGAACCGTAAATAATCCCACCCCACACTGGAGCATCAGCTGCCGCATTCACCCTCTGAATTTGTCCAGCAGTGCCTATTGCTTGACGGGACAATGTATCCCCAGCAGCAGCATAAGCCTTATCACCTACGGCGGTAAATGGCCATTCCGCAGCCTCGTTGTCTCTCCAGTAGGTGTTAGAATGAGCGGCTGTAATAACTTGGTTCGTGACGTACAACGGGATGGCTGATCGTGCCATTACTTCACCGCCTTTATTGACTCATTCTCTTTGCGCAAATCTTTTACGGTCTCTCCTGGCTTCCAGCTTCTTGATAAAACTCCTTTATTGTCTATTATAGCAGGTCTTGCATTTATTGTTCTTTCAATCATGTGTGTACCACCCTTTATAATGACCGGGCGTTTCAATAATACAGTTTCAATGTCTTTAATTTCCTTCTTTGGCGGGAATATAACTTTTCTGGGTTTGCCATGATTGGTATAATTACCACAAGAGAAGCAATAGAAAATTGGCTCATCCGGGTCAACCGATTCAGCACCACCGCACTCACAGACGGCCAGCCACTGACCAAAGTTCACTTCTGCATAAACGGGTTTTCCTACTGGCTCGCAATCTACAAAAGGAGTATCAAGTGTATCACCCATCTTTTTACATATCTTATTAATACGTTCCTTCATAGTATTAACATGTTCTCTCTTCATATAGTCTTGAGCATTTATAACTTTCATTTTATGCTGCATTATTCACCATCCCAGTATAGTTCCTACTCCCAATAAGTCTACCCCTAATCGCCAGAAATCTCCACCGCCTACGCTGTAAGTAGGTTCAAATTGAAATTCTGTTCTCACTAATTGCCCCGATCTATCCAGCCACTTATGTTTGATTTTACTAATTTGAAAATTAGTATCGATACCCCACGTAGCCAGAGTTAAAGTAACCTTATCAAACAATTCTAAATCAAATTGTATCGTAGGCCTGTCCTCTACAAAACCCTTTGGAAATATTGGGTTGGCCAATAGATAACCGGCTAAGAATGTAGCCAAATCTTGAGCAACATTCGTGTCTTGCAACCACGGAAGATCCAAGTTAAATGCCTTTGGATTAGTTAAATATCCATTACCTTCTCCCACGTTTTCAGCTACATCAGGAGAACTAACTGGCTTACCCCTAATCTGTAAAAGAGTTAAATATCCTGTGTTAGCGTTATTATTCGTGATTATAGTTTTTGCCGTTTCTCCAAAGTCGGTAAAAGAAATGGTGCAATCTCCAGTAATGTTTACTCCGCCACCATCTTCTTGCGTGTTTACAGTCCAATCAGTATTAGCCAATGGCTCTACAACATCAATAACCGGAACATTCTCGGCATTATATGTATAATATGACCAAACCTCATAAGCCCCGCCACTACCATCTATACTTGGTATTTCATTCAGCGTCCATACTACTTGTAACACCTGTTCCACTTTAGGATATGCCTGAACACCTACAATATTTCGAGTAAACTTTCCCGGCTGTGGAATACTTATGTCTTTTAGTAATTCATCTTCTGTTAATATCATAACTGCTGCCGCGTCATTATGACGACTGTAATAAGTTAGTTTCCCGTCTCGCGCTACGAACACAAATCCTAACCCGGCTTCGGATAAACTTTCAATCTCTCCCTTTGCTTTCTTTTTAGGAGACCACCAGTAGTCAATATTATCTGGGCCAACATCTAAAGCCCTGCCCCAAATGGTAGGCCATGCTACATAATCTAATATCGCACCAATCGCAGTGTCAGCAGTTATATCCTCTTGAATTTCTGCCCGTGAATCTGCTTCCTGTAAGAAACTCCAACAGCCTTTTACAATAAGATCGACTGTCCCTCTGCGCCCGTAAGGGATAAGCTCATCAAGTGTTCCGGTGAATACAGGATAGTTTTCTCCAGCAGTTCCGTTCTTTACTTTTATCTGTACTTTCTTCCCGGATTCCAAATTGCCATATAAAGCACCTGCGGCATTGAATGGGTCGTACCGCCCTGTATCATTATAGAGCCTAATCACCGCCTCTCCGATGGGCATTCTTTCAAAGCCATCTGCATTAGGTCTGATGTAATAATCTCTCCCTCTTGACGACTGAAAATCATAAGCGTATGGAGCTTCATTAGTACCGTCAAATACATCGTCATCATCCCAATCTACTTCCATGCTCCAAAGTAGGTTTGTAGTTGTAGTGACTCCATACTTAAATTCAGAATATTTCTCTGGTGATACCCAACCATATTTCGTCATCTCGCCATCACCGTTCTAAGCCCCTTTTCAATGAAGGGCACTAATACTCTTTCAGCTTCTGCTCTATCAGCTAAAGATACGGCGGAATTCATGTGCAGATGTACGGTAACCCCGCCAAGTTTATTATTTGGCGTTACATATCCATCGCTCCCCATAGTAAGCATTTCTGGCCCACGTTCACCAACAAGATAACTACCGCCTGCGGATACCGAGCCACCAGAGGCACGTCCGCCAGAATATAAAGTTCTATTGACATCACTCCTGCTGTGCATATATGCTTGCTGTGCCATCTTAGGCGCAAACGGTTGATATGTTCGTGCGAATGCTGCCGGAATATCTGACAATGCAAATTTAAGATTATTGACAATATCCAACACTTTTTGTACTGACTTATATGCCCCCTCCCCAAACGCGGTGTCAAAAGCTGCTTCTACATTTCCGTCAGCTAAATAATTGACAATATCTACTATTGAATCAGCTACGCCCTCAATCCATACAAATAACTTGCCTATTGCTTCTTGTACCTTCGGGTCATCCCACAGGACTATTAATTTATCTGCTAACACCTCTAATATCGGTAGAAATCTCCTGCCAATTTCTACTTTTAGGTTATCAACTTTAGCCTGTAATCTCGCCATGCTTGCTGCTGCGCCAGTTCCCTGCTCGCCAACCTTTTCCATTGTTTTGCTGCCTTCCTCCATGACAGCATTCATAAATGCCTGTTCTCTTGTCATACTCTTATCAGCTTCCATCAATTCAAGAATACGGTCTCTTACAACACCTGAAGAAATACCGAAATTATCAAGTCGTGGAATTGATTGATTGGCTAACATCAAGGCAAACGCCTCCGCCGCTTCCGTGGCATCCATGCCCATAGCAGAGCCTAACTGTGTTGACATTTCAACTAACTTAGATGACTCCTCTGAAGTTTCAGCAAGCCCCATAGCCACAAGTTTATTAGATGCTTGCATGAGGTCAGCATCATTTAACATACCTCTTGAGGCTACTCGAAGATCTTTTATCATCAAGTCGGCGTTCTCGTTTATGCTATCGGCAAGGGCGTCAAACGTGCCTTTTAATTTCTCTACTTGTGCAGCTTCTTTAGTCATCTTGATTATAGCCACACCAGCAGCAACACCCATAGCGGCAACAGCAACCCCGGTAGCCGCCGCGGCTACACCGAGTTTCTTAAAAACACCGTCCAGCCCCTTCATCTTCTTGGAGGCTTGATCAGTTGCTTTAATTACAATTTCGACTATGTTTTTACTTGCCATTTGCCTTCATCCATCCTCTTAGCCTATAAAACCATTCTTCGGTGCATTCTTTCTCAAATTGCCATGGTGACATATTACATTCATCTGCCATCATTTTTGTTATCACCCATAGAGGTACTACTGCTTTTACTCCTTTTTTGATAGCTCTGATTTCGTTGATGGTTTCCCATCCACAGTAGGGTTTTCTTTTTCGTCCTCTTCCTCTGTTCCGGTTATCATATCAATTACATAATTGTATTGTTCTTCGTTAGCATTCATCATAGCTTCACGAGCCTCGTCTCTATCTTTTGGCTCTTCTATATATTCAATTAGAAATTCAATCATGTCATCAATCGTTTCAGGACTTGGTTCTTTTCCTGCTAACTTTGCTCTATATTCCAAACCCTTCTTTAGACGCTTTAAATATCCCGGCGTTTGCGGGGTCAACTCTGTAAATACTATTTTAGCAATCATGTTACCTTTCTACTGCTCTAAGGCAGTGTTGGCAGCGAATCTGCTACCACTATAATTGTTGAGTATGCTGCTTCGGTAGTGTTATATTGTCCTCTAAAGACAACATCAACAATATCATTCCCGTTATCTTCACCAATCTTTTCAAACTTCTCATACTGACCAGCAACGTCAATAATAAGTGTCTTGTAGGTATAAGCTCCTGCAGTTGCTAATTCAGAACCTTCAACCTTTATTCTGATCAGCCGTCCTGCATGTCCGCCATCTTTCCATAGCTGTTTCTCATCGCTTGAGTTCCCATCCCATTCAAGCGTCATTCTGAGCATAATGCTAGGATTGACTAATGCAGCTCTTGGGAAATATAATTCTCCACTTGCCGCTGGTCGTGCCTGGATTCCTGTTTCTACTTCAAGGTCAAAGCCCATCAGAATACTATTAACCGCCGAATCACCAAATGAACCAGTGTCAGGATCAATGTATAATTGCGCTTTTGAAAAGACAATACATTCAACGTCTGGAAGTGCAGCACTGTCGGTAAAATCTTGCTGAATCGTTACCGCTTCTGCAGCGTGGGCCGCCAACGTTTCTGTTACAGTTAGCACGTCATCCGTGCAAGAGACTACTGTATAAGTACCATCGTTACCTGTTGATCCCTCTATTCTAATCATTGAACCGTCAGGGAAGTTGTTCACACCGGCAAATTGTCCAGCTACCGTTGGGGTAATTGTCTCTGGTCCCGTAGCAAATACCGCGTCCGCAATAGCAAGTTTCAATCGTTCTGCCTGCCTCGCCTCGAAAGCACCACTAACCATTATTGGTAATTTCTGCCTACCAGATAACTTAAGCGTTTTCAAGAAGCTATAAGGTAGTATTTCCATTTCCTCATTATCACCAGCTTCAATGGTGTATGTCTGAAAGTCATTTACTGGTTCTTTGAACGAGAATGGGTAAGTGTAAATATCCCCAGTGCCACCACCATCAGCAACAGCGGTGTTATGTAGTAAAACACCAGCAGATAGATAATACGGCAGTTGTTCAAATGTAGCCGGGTTCTCTTCAATCTCTAATACTGCTGATTTGTAAGGATTGCATACCCGTTCAACATCTACCAGATAACCAATATCTTCATCCGGAAAGTGCATTACTCTTTGATCATCAACCGTTCCGGTACATCTCAATACAGATGTGGCTATCCCGGTCGTTCCTTTTGTTGCAGTCGCTTCCTGAAATAGTTGGATGCGCCGCAGTCTTTTAATTCCGCTCATTCAGTCACCTCGCTTTTATTTTCCTTTCCGCCCACACGCATTTTATTAGCTTTGGGCTTTGGTTTTTCATATACACCATTCATAGTCAGGTACTCTTCACCGCCATACTTTTTGACTTCTTCAACCGATAAGTTCCTGGCTGGTATCCCGCGAAGAGAACCGCTCACATGCACTAATCCTATTTTCACCATTATTACCTCTTTATATTTCAATTTTGCCCTTGACATCCAGCTCCATTTGCCATCCGATTGTGCCTACTCCAGCATATTCCATATATCCGAATGTACCCCTAAAGTCTGTAAACGTATCCACAGAATCGCCTATCATCGGATCAGCTATCAGTTTCTCGTGTATCTGTATCCTGTACGGTAGGGCGGCTTTATAAGCTGTCGGTAGGTTCTGCCTTGTCAGGTGTATCTCAATCACAATAGTGTCAATACACTCGTCCCAGTGATAAGTTCCGCCTGTCGTTTCAAATTCTTTTATATAAACAAGAGAGAATGGGTACTGATTCATGGCTTCAGGCGGTCCAACTGGTGCGGCTTTTATTTCTGCCGCGATTGTCTGAACCATCGTCTGAATATTGGTCAGGGCAGTTTCGAGGTCATAACTCATATAGTTACCTTTCTGAGATAGTCCACCATAAGCTCCACATCGGGATCCATTCGTTTCACGTATTTTAGTTGTCCTAATTCCGCAACTGCTCCGGTATCCTGGAATCCTTGTTGTCCTCTTTTGAACCAACGGGCACATTGAATAATCGCTGCCTGCTTCACATCATCAGGAACAGCAGCAGCATAGCCAAACTTACCGACTATAACTATTGACTTCTGAAACGATGGCCAATGCGCCCAATCGCCATTCAACACGTCCAGCTTTATAAAGTTGTATGGCAATCCCTCAAGTAGAGCATTGTACGGCTCCATAAAGTAATCAGTTGCCACAAGGGCGGTTAAGTCTGTAATATCGCCCGCTTCTGCTATTGATACAGTTGTCGGAGCAGCAGCCATTTCACCTACTTGCAACTCAACTTCACCCTCAGATGTAAAATATCTGGTGGTGTCTGCTGCCACATAATAAGCTCCTGGCTCTCGCTTCGTGTAGCGGTCTAATGCCCTTGAAGCTCTTGTAACCAGTAAGGCAAGCAGGGCGTCATAACTCGCTCCCCAGTTACCGTCTGGCATGGCTGCTTTTACTTCGTCAGCAGTACAATAATCATTCGCCATTGTCTATGTCCTCAAGCATGTCAGATACATCACCATCCCACGCGGCAGGATTATCCATTATTTCATCGGGGGTGGAATATCTCCCACCCCTTCTGTTTTTAGACTTTTTCCCATATCTGCGGATTACCGCTTTTCTAATCTCTGGGTCAATCTCTTTGCGTGGACTGGCAGTTTTCTTAACTGCTTTCTCTGTCATTATTTCTTCAACCCATATCTACGGATTACTGCTTTTGTAATAATTGGATTAAGTTTCTTGACAGCTTTTTTACGCGGTTTAGCAGTCTTTTTAACTGCTTTCTTTTCCACTGCTTTCTTTTCCATCATTTACCTTTCTTTAGGTCACCATTTCTACTGCAACACCACTAAGATCAACGGGCGTTACAACGTCCATATTACCCATTAGGACGCCGCGATCATTCGCATCCCATTTAGTAAAGCCATAACCAATGCAGTCCTTAAGGAACATGCGCCGATGCGCTGGTGCTCCAGCAGGCATTACAAACGCTGAATCCATATCTGTTCCACTGGTATTTATGAATTTGCAATTATCGAAAAGCATATAACGATCAACTGCGCTCAGTGCTTCCCATTCAACAAACATTGCGCCGCCTGCGCCTGCGTATGAGATGAAATTGCAATCCTTAAAAACATTTCGCGGGGTTCCGCCGATTATTGCAAGGCATCTCATTCCAGCCGCCTGAGCAATCGTGTCAACACCAATGGTACAGTTTACAAACTTATGCTCGCCCTCAGAACCAACTAAGCGAAGGCTTGCACCACCGTCTATTGCCTGGCTCGCATGTCCGCCGCCAGCAAAGTGAACATTCTCAAAATAGTTACGTCCACCAGAAACTTGAGCATTGACATTTGCAACCGCTTCATCTACACCCTGGAAGATATAGAAGTTCTTGAAAACACACCCGCTCCCAGTTATATTGAGTAGCGGCGTTACGCCGGTTGTAGTCTCATTGTGAATCCTTGCTCGCTGTGCTGCCATTACTGGTGCACATGCGCCAATTAAGTGTGTGTAGCTTTTTGCCCATGTTAGCGTAGCAGCTAAAGTTGCTCCTGTTGCTCCGCCCAAATAAATTACTTTGTCATTTGCCCCATCGGTGCAGGCGGCGTAAGCTATCGGAATAGTTGCCATTGCCTTATCCCATGACATTCCATCATTATTGTCATCGCCATTTGCCGGGTCAACAAAATACTCTGTGCCTTTCCCGCTTAACATCCCATCTCCACCATAGATGACCAGATTTCCAGCCATCCATTTGGAGTATAGTCTCATATCAGTCATAATAAACTCCTTTATATACAAGGGGGATTTCTCCCCCCATTTTGTTAATCACTAATCATCGAGGGTAACCCATCGCCTGCATAACGTGGCAGGACTTGATAAGTTACGGCTACAATGTTTGAAGCGTTTGATGCGCCTACGGCTGCGGCTAAGCAGTCATAAGCCCCAAGGATTGAAGGATCAATCACAAAGACAACCAGCTTGTTGGCTAATCCTACGTCAAGCGTGTAGTTTGCTGCGTCTGTTGCTCTTGTGAATATGTCAGTCGTGCAATCCAGGTTATAGTAAATCGGGAAGGTTGCCGTAACAGCCGCCTCTCCAGTTGCAGCAACATCAGTTGCTTTTGTCAGACTGAGAACCGCTTGTGCAGCGTTTCCCTGCGTCATGTGAAAGATAACCAGCACCTTGTGCGCCAGTTTTAGGCTAATGTAATCACCAGCCAAAGCTCCCGCATTAGTCTGCGGTTCTAGTGCTTGAATTAATCCCACTTCTTCCGGGATCATAAAGTTTTTACTCATGTTTTATCTCCTTTAATCAATAATCACCGATGAAGGTGTCGCCTGTTTGTAGCGATTGTCTAAGACGTAGGTACAGCCAACGATATTCAAAATGTTGGAAGCTCCGGCATAACCTTTTACACAATCAAAACCAGATGAGAACTGAGAAGCGTCAAACTGAAATACTACCAGTTTTGTTTTCAATGCAACATCAAGCTCGTATGTTGCCGCGTCTGTTGCCCTCGTGAAAATATCGGTATCACAATCCAGGTTGTACCAGATTGGATGCGTTTCTGTAACTACTGCTGCATCCGTTCCGGCTACATCCGTTGCTTCATACAGGCTTAATGTGGATTGTGCGGCGTGTCCTTGTGCCATGTGAAATACAACCCATATCTTATGCGCCAACTTCATACTCACCCAATCACCGGCAATGGCCGCAGTGTTTACCTGTGGCTTAAATCCGTTTATTAATAGTCCGCCTTGCGGTAATTGTAGGTTACTCATTATCGTGTCTCGATCCCAATGAACGGGCTGAGTGTTACTGCACTATTCGCTGGGGTTAATGTTCCTGGCCATGAAGGCTGTCCGTCCACTCGATATACGAACCGGAAGCAAGTTTCATCAGTCACAAACTGAACGTGAATCGATGTTGCTTTCTGCATGGTGCCTTTGTCAATCAGCCAATACTGTGAGAGGTCGGCAAAAATAATATCGCCTACCGTTCCGACAGTCTGGCAATGCTCAACAGGAATCACCGGGCGGCCATATAGTGTCGCATACGGTGAAGCGGATAATCCGCCTGCAGGCAAGTAAACTGGTACACCAGTCGCGCCCACTGCCACATACATACTGTGAAGCTGTGGCTCACAATCCTGATTGATCAGCCATACGCCATTCTTGCGAAGTGGCGCAAACATTCTTGACCACATATTTACGATATTCTCGCTAACAATAGTGTCAGCAGGCTGTCCTGCTTCTTCTGCGATTGCGATAAACGATGGGGAATTGACAATACCTAAAGGCTGTCCTGCACCCGTTCCGTTGATAATCGCTGCTTCCACCTGGTACGTAAATTCCATTTGGAACGCCCAAGAGATGATTGATTCTAATGCAACCGCGTCTTGAAGTAACTCGTCAGTAGCGTAGCAAAGACCAATCAGCTTGTTTAGTTCAAGTAAGATCTGGCCGAATGTTGGATTGCTTGCGACTTTCGTTGCACCTTCTGCTTTCCAATAAGCCAATACTCCACCCCAACGAGAGCCGTCTGCTCGACTGCCTTCGTCAAGATAGTTTGCCCGTAGGCTGTTTGAGTTTGCTGAAATAGGCATCCTCTTAACCCGGCTCATAATTTCGCCTTCAGCGAACACAAGTTTAAGCATTTCTGATGCAAAATCTTCCTGCACCAAGAACCCACCATCGGCGGGTACGCCTTCGCTCATTCCGGTCTGCTTCATTTCTACCAAGCGGGGGTCCATATAACCACGCCCGGATGATTTGGCAATACTTTGCAGTTGCTCGCCTAAGCTCTTGAAGCCCATAGACCCTTGAGAAGGAGGAGCGTCTGCTGCCATACCTTGTATAGCGGCTTTTGTTCCTAATCCTTCAGTTAAGAAAGCTGCCTGCTCTTCTAGTTGCATAGCGACTTTCAGCTTTCCTGTTAAGTCAGTAGCTTCTGCTACCAGATTACTAATTTCGTCTGCAACCTCGGACGGCATTTCATCTTCCTTGCCCTCCCATTCATCAGAAATTAGGCTGGCTTTGCCAACCACTGCTTGTAGTTTTTCTCTAATACTTTCAATGTTCATTTCAATATCCTTTTATAATGCTTCAATTTGTTTTTTAATAAGCTCTAATTTACTCAATGCAAGAAAAGTGAGTGCGGGGTTAGCTTTATCGGCTTCCCACGGCTCGGCTGTTTCCATCGCCTCTTTCAAATTAAAGAATAGCGATCCGATATTATCCACCCGACTGCTGAAGTATCCAGCTAACCCGCGCTCAATCTCTTCTGCTGATAGAGATGTGGTTTTACTGATGGCTTCAATAAACTTAAAATCAGGTGGTATCTTATCGAATTGTTTATAATGTTCTGCCAGATGGTCATATACTTCCTTTCTATCTAACTCAGGAATATCACAACCCGGCTTCATTAGTTCGGTCATGGCAAGTGCCACGCCCATCCATACTGCCGGCCCAACTCTGTCCATAACTATTCTGTGATGTCCTAACTTCACTTCACTACCGGCGTAAGCGAAATGACTTTTTATTATGGTTTGTTCTGTTTCTGATAATACTTCCCAGCTTTCTTTAGTAAAATCATCAAGCTCAATCGGGACCCACTCGCCATCATCTGTACCAGTGTCCTTGTATTGGACGGCTGATTTAGATGCAACTGTGGCAGGGTTCATTCCCCAATTCACGTCTGAGGTATCCCATAACCTCAGTTCACGCAAATTTCTAACTAACTGGCCTTTCCCCTTGACTTCCTCATAGTCAAATTTTATGGGGTCAAAACCAAATGACATTTCCTTGATAGCACCTGTGAGGATACCTTGCAGTATTTCTTCTCCTCTTGGGGTATCCAGGTATTCCCGTTCTACAAGCAGTCCGCCCGTAGCTTCCGGGAACTTCTCTTTGATAGTATCCGGTAATTTACTCGCGGTTACTTCCTGTAAACTATTGATAACCGCAACCGGAGGATCACTGAAATTATGCTGCCATAAGTGGCGGATGTGATCCATGCCTTCCTTGATGGTCTTTTTAAACGCACCTTTATGGATCCGATCTGCGCCCAGATCAATGTTGCCGAAGATGGCAGCAAAACCAGTGACCCTTCTCCCGTCTACTTCTTTTGTTTGGCTTATGTGTGATTTATATTCCATAGTTCTCCTAATCCTTATAACAAACTGTCATATCAAATCCAGCACCATTTGTGCCGTCTGTGCTGTTCTGTATTCTTACAATCAAGCCATCGTTAGCGTTCATCCCTCTTGCCTTCGGGAAATTGAATGCACTAAAGTCTTTCGCGCTTCCAGCAGAAAAATCAAACTCAGAGGTATGATATTGTGGTTCATCTCTCCAGCATAAATAAG
>Ga0209345_10000784_pt1 | contig 40607 bp, 34 predicted proteins | sample Cruoilmetagenom7_FD_187294 | JGI IMG/M metagenome (GOLD analysis project Ga0209345, IMG submission 187294) | Oil polluted marine microbial communities from Coal Oil Point, Santa Barbara, California, USA - Sample 7 (SPAdes) (version 2) | ecosystem: Environmental > Aquatic > Marine > Oil seeps ...
GTTTGCATTTGGATCATTGCCTACAACTTCACCTGTTGTGCCGCCGTCTGTCCATCCTACATTCAAAGCTATATGTGCTGTAAATAAAATACTTTCAAAAAAAGAGGCATCCCATGCCTTGGAATCATTAATTCTATCTCTTCCATATGTGTCGAAACGAATATAATCATATAAAGATTCCTCTAAATGACCAGCTGTATGTTCAGGATCATTGGGATCAAACCCAAAAGACCTCATGTTTTTTATCAGTCGTTCCAGAAAATACTCTTTTGTGCCATTATTATCATGCAATACAGGGCTTCTGTCTGCTCTCATGAAAAGGCCAACAGCATTTGGCAAGACATCTCTTTGTGTCATATCAAGCAAATGATTGCTGTATGTTGTTTCATTATCAGTATCATACACTGCTTTGTTTGCTTCATATCCAGCGCCTCCTTTTGTCATAAATGATTCAAGGTTGCAAATAACTTCTTTTAAAACCTGCTTTAATGGTTTTTCCTGTGACGTTGCTGAAAACAAACTACCTGTTTCACGTAAAAGATCATAAACAATCTCTCTGTTTGCTTCATCTTTTAACAAATCATTAACACCTGATAATAATGCATCCACACCTCTTGTGCTATTGCCCACACCAAGGTTTTCAGCATATTTGGCATTATTTGTATCTGTTATAAGATTTCCTTTATCATCTAAAAGCATCTCTTCATTTGCCTGGAGCAGAAGTTTTCCAAAGACCTGGGTTTCTGTTTCTTCTTTTGCTTTGTCATCATACTCTTTCAGATATGAAATAGCATCTGCAACTGTATCTTCGAGCTCTTTGCCCTGATATTTATCAGTAATATAACTTGCTATTTTGCTTACTGCAGCTATAACAGGTTTTGATAAATTTGTTTTATTATTAGTATCAGGATCAAATGATTCTGTTAATTTATCAAAATAGGAATAAAAACTTTTTGAATAAAAACTTTTAGTATAAGAACTTTTTGAATAATCAGTAGAAAAATCAAACTTCGGGTTATAATCAAACTCGTCTTGATATATGATTCTGTTTACAATACTGTTTATATGGCCAACAGCATCTATAATAAGATTTTGACTTTCTGGTTTCTCATCACCAGGATGAGGCAAGAGCAAGCGTCCTGCAATATCAAAAGTTTTTTTTGTTGCTGTGAGATTTTCGTTTGTTGCATCAGCCAGAGTTTCGTTGAATTTGGCTTTATCAACAGTGTCAAAACTGCTTCTTAAAGCCGGATAATCATCAAGCACTTCAAATAACTTATATGCTGGTTCAGGCTCATTGTTCTGGGCAGCATCCCCCCCTCCACCCCCTCCACCTGAACAGGAGGCAATCATGAAAAAAAAACTTATCAAAAAGATAATCAGTAAATGTTCGAAACAAAAAATATTTTGATTTTTATCCTTTATAAAAATTAACTTCATAAGACTTAATTCCTTCTTAATAAATATAATTCTTGCGACTAATCATGTGGTAAAGCAATTAATAAACATTTAAACTTTATTATTTATAAGAGTTAATCTTTCCTGAGTTAAATATGGTTTTGGCATTTAAAAATATTAAACTGTTTTGTCTGACTCAGGCATAGAAATGCCCGCACACTTTTCAAAACAAATAGTATAGACATCATAGAAACGCACTCGCCAGACCAAAATAAAAAACTTGTTGATCAAAAATTGCACTTCGATAAAAACGAATAATTTTATTGTTAGCTACTGCATACTATCTGAAATCAAGAAGACAGGCAGGTAACCGTTGTTTTTTTACCAGAATTAGCTAATAAGATAATCTGTGGATGTTTTTTTACAGCTTTTATTTATGAAGTAGATAAAAAATTTATAATAATAAATCTATTCATATGTTGATTCACAATCATTATATTAAAAAAGTTTTTATATATGTGTTTTTTGATTGTGCAACTATTTATACTGCCAAAATAAAAAACAAAATCTTTTGTACAAATATTCCCATAGCACTACTTTGATCTAAAAATTTGGTTATTAGTGAAATACTGTTTTATTTACCCTCCTCAATTTAATGTAAACTTCACTCTTAATATTATCGTATTTATACCTGATATAGCAATTTTTATTTATCAACCCATAAAAGTTTTTTTAATAACGAATTAAACATTGAATAAAAAAGTATTAACAGCTTATGCAACAAAATGATCGCTATTTCTAACAACCGTTAGGATTTAAGCATGATGCATCAAAAATGTCAAGTTGTCAATGTTTTTTAGCATAAAACAGCTTACTTAAGTAAATGTTATGTTGCAATAAGTGAGCCATAATAACTTTGTTTAATAAATTATTATATCTTGATAAATTAAATAGTTATATGGTATTTTCTTTTATGGTTTAGAGCTGGCAGGTTGTAAAATAAGACATTTTTGCAAATCTGCCTACAATACTGGCCTGTGAACAGTTTTTAAAAATATATTTTGAGCAATTATTTACATATGATCAAGAAAAATGTGAATTTATTTTTATGGAATTTAGGTGCTTTTTTAGGTTGGCTCTATTTGATATGAATTAAAATTTTGTTTCAAGAGAAAAGATAATGAAATACTTAAATACTTTATTTTTTTTTTGCTTAACTATTTTTATGACATTTTTTCATTCTTTTGCAATGGATGAAAATGCAAAATCAAATTACGGCTATATTCTTAGTTTGGATAAAATCAAAATAAGGTATGGAGTCTGGAAGTGTAACAAGAAAAAAACAAAAGGAACAATATTACTTTTAAATGGCAGAACTGAATTCATGGAAAAATATGCTGAAACCATTGAAGAGTTAAATTTTAAAGGATTTGATGTTTACAGTATTGACTGGCCGGGGCAAGGACTTTCAGGGCGGGTTTTATCAAACAGCCATAAAGGCTTTGTAAAAAGTTATCAAAACTACATAAATGATCTGAAACTTTTTATGGACAAAATAGTAAAACCCAATTTGGTTCCACCTTTAATAATACTTGCCCATTCAATGGGAGGTCATGTGGCGCTTCGTTTCATGCATAATTTTCCTGAAAAAATTCATAAGGCAGTACTTGTATCACCCATGGTTGATATATCCATGACACCCTGTTTCAGGTTGTTTGCGAAAATCAGTACATATATTGCTGTAAAAACAGGATTTGATAAAGCATATGCAATTGGCCAAAAAAATTATTCTTTTGATAAAAAGTTTGAAGGCAATGATGTGACTTCAGACCCCATACGTTTTTTAGATGAAAAAAATGCAATTAAACAAAATCATAATCTTGCTCTGGGAGGCGTAACCTACAAATGGTTAGATGCAACTTTTAAATCAATAAACATTTTGAAAAAACAAGGCTATGCAAATAAAATTCATATAGATACTTTAATTATTGGAGCTAAAGCAGATACTATTGTCTGTCTAAACAGTCAAAAAAACATATGCTCTTTAATGTATAGTTGCAGATATATTGAAATCTACAATGCACGTCATGAAATTTTAAAAGAAACTGATAGTGTAAGAGCTGTTTTCTGGAAGGCTTTTGATAATTTTATAAAAAATTAAAGATGAATTATTTAACCAGTTCCAATGCTTCAAATTTACATTTTTCTTCACAAACTCTGCAGTAATCAGGCGGGATCTCTGAACGTTTACAGCTCTCCCAGTTAATCACACATATTTTACCGTCAACAACCTGCAAGACCTGGGGCTTTTCCTCTCTTTGAACCACCATACCTCTGTAAACAGCTGTGCTTATTGCTTTTTTGCATACCAAAACACAATCACCGCAGCCGACACATTTATCTTTTTCAATTAAAAGTCCAGACTCTGCAACCAAACCTTTGGTTCCAAAAGCCTTGGTAAGTTCATCAAAAGCATCTTTGAATTTATCAGTAAGAAGATCAGGGCAATCCTCTGGTTTTGCATCCCTTGATATAAGCCCGAAAGCAAACGCCATACACGTTGAAAACCCGCAGAGTTTACAATTTGTTCGCGGCAGCATTTGAAAAATAGTTAAAGGTTGCTGGCGATCTTTTCTAGCCAATTTTTTTCTCCTGTCAAATATATAATTTCATTATATATTTTCAAAAATAGCTGATATATAAGCAAAATTTAGGGAAAATGTAACTTTTTAAATAGCTGTAGAATCTGTTAATTTATTTAAAAAAGCAAAATATTATAAATCAGTCAACAGGACATACACGTGCATTGATTCTTTTAAAGTTGGGGTTTTTACCCGTTGCTAATTCATAACTTGCTATTTTGTTAGCCAATTGACTTTTAGGCATAAATCCAAAGCCTCTCGGACAATTCGGATCCTGTTTAGCCTGAACAACTATCGTGGCATATTCATTTACAAGCTTAACAAATGACTTATCTTTTATGCCCAAATATGTAATATCATCTGGAGAAAGAGTTACCTGGGCCACAAGTTTTTCGTATTCATCATTTTTTTCATATTTTTTTGCACACATGAAAACATCTCTGTAAGTCATAATAGTTACCCACAGAGCATCTATTTTTTTTTCACCTGCAAAATTCATCAGGATACCCTTTCAAAAAGTTTATTCATTACCTCTTCATCACTTGGAAACAAAGAAGATATAACCTTATTTAAAAATATCTTTACTCCATCCATGCGAAGTGCACTCCCTGATGCTTCTAAACCAGAAACTGCAGTACCTATTACAACATCAGACATTTTTGAAGTTTTTGTATAAAAAGGATCTAAAGTAATGATTGGAATATCTTTTATTTTTTTTACAAGAGAATCAGGTAATGAAACAATTGGATCCAATCCAGCAAAAAAAATACAATCAGGCACCTTATTATTCATCTGCTCTGTTATTGAAAACTCAATCCCATGGGAAATACCTTTAGCAAAACTAATTTTATTTACATAACCTGTTTTATCAAACAGCTGCTGGTTAAAACCTCTCATATTATAATGGCCAATCATGGGAATGGTGACAACATTTGTTAATTTACCAAGTTTTTCAGTCATTTTGACAAACAAATCATAATTGCCGTCTATGGAATAATCCAACCCAAGCCCTGCGTATATTACACAATTATCTGATTTATCAATCATTTCAATAAATTGTTGAATATCTTCACCTGTTTGATTTCCATCTACAGCAGATATAATATCATTGATTAATTTTACATCTTTTCCAGGCAATATCTTTATTGAGTGATCACAAAGCTCAGTTGTTTCAGTCTCTCTGACTTCAATACATACAACTTTTGAAGCAGGATACCATCCGGCCTCTTCGAACCTTGGATTAGCGTAATAGGAAAATAATGACAAGTGGCGAGGATGAGAATGGTATGGATTAGCACCCCAAAAAACCAGCAAATCTGCCTTTTTAGCAACATCAAAAGAACAAGTGGGTATAATTCCGCTTAGAATTTTTTGAAGGAGTTCGCCTTTGCAATATGAAGAGGTGTCATCAATTGTGGCCCCCAGTGATTCAGCCATTTTAATTGCAATGGACTGTGCTTCCAAAGTTGAATTATCAAGACCTGCTATTAAAAGATTATTTGATTGTTTAAGTAAATCTCCTGCCTTTTGAATCGCTTCATCTTTTGTAACTTCATGGCCACCGACCAAAAATAAAGCACGATTTTTTTTTATCTGGCTGGCATAAAGAAATGCAGAACTTTTACTGCATGCATTGTTTATCCTGACTATTTTATTATCATTAATTTCCAGCTCAATATCGTCGCACAGACATGCACATGCAGTACAAACAAGTTTTTCAAGGCTCATTGAGATATCCTTCCATCAGGTAATTATTGCACGTAATTATTGCTTTGCTATATCTTTTAAGACAGAATCAATGGTCAGATAAGCCTCAGAACATTCAGAAAGCTCAAATGTGGATCCACCTCTGGCATCTAAATCAGCGATTTCTTCTACATAAGGGATATAGGCATCTATCTTAATACCATTTTCTTTTGCTGTCTTATCTAAATGCTCTCTTGTATTATCTGTTATCTTATTGGCTATGACAATTATTTTATCAAAATCAATAAGCAGATTTTCTGTCATTTCAAAAATTCGTTTAACCGCCATAAGTCCGTACAAAGATGGGTCTGTAACAGTCACAAGCAGATCAATATTGTTTGTTGTGCGCCGGCTCAAATGTTCAAGCCCTGCTTCACAATCAATTACGGTATAATCATATTTAGTGGCCCTTACATCTATAACCCGGCGAATAATATGATTAATACCGCAATAACAGCCAACTCCTTCTGATCTGCCCATTACAACTATATCAAAGCTGTCTGTCTCTTCTACCAAAGCTTCCAAATCCTCACCGAATATATTCATTGCATTTTGCGATTGACTGATATTTTGTGACCTGTTTTTTAAAGCTTTTTTTATGGCAATTTCTCTTACTTTACCAACATCTTTGTCAACATTTACACCAAGTGCCTGGGGAAGATTTGAATCAGGGTCAGCATCAATTGCCAGAACTTTACCCTTTTTGCTCAATTTTCTAACCAGCATTGCTGAAATATTTGTTTTTCCTACTCCACCTTTTCCTGACACAACAATGGAAAATGTATTATTACCTTTCATCAATCTTCACCATATTTATAAATATTTATGTTATCTTGCCCTTAAAAATATTTTAAGGTATAGTAAATATAAAAAAATTACCCTAGTACATCAACTTTTATTTCTTCAAGAAGAGTTAGAACATTATCATAATATTTTGATTCCGGAGATGGTTTTACTCTGCTTCCCATTGAGGATAATGCCATGGCTTTTACATCTTCCACAGTAGCAACGTTACGTTTTTTGAGTAAAGATATGGTTTGCACCTTTTCATACAAAGACAGCCCTGCTCTTGCACTGGCACCCTGATCCATTTCTTTGCTCCAAGGTTCTTCTCTTGTGCTTCTTACAAGCTTTACTATTGCATCAAGTACATCATCTGGAACATCAACTCCACCAATTTGGTTTCCATATTTTTGCAAAATTTCCTTTTCTCTTTCAGGAGTCTCAGGATAACCAATCTGTACAATATCAAACCTGTCAAGTAAAACATCTGACAGCTCTTCTACACCTGCATGCTCTCTGGGATTCATTGTTGCAAGCATGATAAAATTTGAGGCATAATCAATATCATAAGGCCCTATGGTTGCTACTTTTTCTTCAAGCACCTGGAGTAAGGTATTTTGTAATTTTTCCGGGATTCTGTTTATTTCATCAAAAAAAACAATGCCCCTGTTTCCTTTTAAAAGTTTTCCAGGAGTAAATGCTCTATAATCATGAGGTCCATATTTAAAAGCTTTTGTGGGATCAATGTCGCCTAGCAAATCTTCTGCGGTCAAATCTGGACTGCCTTGAATCCTTACAAATCTTTTAAAGCCTTTAACCATTTCTACTTCCAAATTACCATCTCTGGCCTGTGCTATACAAAAAGGGCATACAGGATCTTTGGGATCGCAATGGAAAGAGCAACCTTTAACAGCCTCAACAGCTGGTAAAATAGATGCCAGATGTTTTGCCAATGTAGTTTTACCTACACCCGGAGGCCCTTCAATTAATACGTGATGGTCAGCTAATATTGATGATAATATCTTTTCTTTAGCGTCCTCCTGACCAAATATTACTGCTAACGCATCCTTGTCATTTTCAGTATAACTCAAAATAGTCTCTCTTAATCCCTCAATTATCACGAGCCCTCCTTTATTCTATGATCTAATTTCAATAATATTAATTTAACTATTATTATTATTATTGTTGTTGTTGTTGTTTTGCTTTTATCAAAATTCTATTGTTTTACTATAAGCTTTTTTGACTAACTCTATAGTAGAGTTCATCTAACTCTATTTCATTATAATATCTGCCAATATTATCAAGACTGTGAGCATCACTGTTTTTTAAAAGCATCAGGTCATATTCCTTTGCAAGTTCCAGTACCTGCTGTTTGTCTATGTGATCCATTTCCCATTTATGCTGGTAATTGTCAATTTCAATGCCATGCAGCATATTCCCATGGGTAGAAACATATTTTATTACGTCAGTCAAATGATAAGGATGAACTATAAATCTAAAAGGTGTGCTTTCAGAAAGATACAATTCAACGTACTGAACATGTACAAGTTCAGTATTTACCTCTTGGCCGGGAATAATAATTATTTCATTTGGAAAATTTCGTTCGACGACCTGTTGCACCCATAATCCATAATCTTTATCCACATGTTCTGTAACCGCAATTCCGTCTAATCCATGTTCTTTAACACTTTTTACAATTTTTTCAACAGCATCTTCACTATTAGACAAAGTCGCTTCATAACAGTGGGTATGCAGATCAATATTTAATAACACTTTTTTATCCTTATACCCTGAAAATATAATTTTTGCGTAATTTTTTATGCGAAAAACCTAAAGCTAAAAAATTTAACCATATTAAATTGTTGAGTATTTAAATCAAATAAAAAAACTTTTTAATAAATATCAAATACCAATTATCTGTCTACTATCTGGATTCCACATATTTGTTTCTCAGAATATTCCACTGAGGTCCTGTAAACATGAAATACCTGGCAAGTTCTTTTTCCCTAGGGTAAACAGTAAAAGGATAAATAAGATTCGGATCGCTGTTATTAACTCCAAACGCACAAATGCGATGTGCAGCTAAAAACTCACCATTATGTCTGAACCAGTTTTCCTGAAAAAGCAGTTTTACGCTAAGGGATTCCTGAATAGCCGGAAATACAATGGCATAATCATTACTGCTGCCATATTCTCCACGCAATTCAATTAATTCTTTCACTTTGTCCAGGGCATCATCATCGCAACGTAAAATAAAGTCAGTAAATAATCCTCGTGATCCTTTTGTACAATATAAATCGCATCCTTTGTGCTCAGACAGGTGTTCATAGCCTTTATCCTTCACAAAATGGGAGAAAGACATCTTTATATAATCATATGCCTGCTCATCAGACGCAAAATCAATACCATCTCTCATTGGAAGTGGTTCAAGTCTTAAAGTCTCTGGTGGTATATCAGAAACCGGAATCAAAGGAGTTTTTCTTTCTATTCTTCCTTCACATGGAAAAAGGTCATAAGCTACATAGCCTTTTTCATTAATATATTCTATCCGGATAAGATAGTGAATATCGCCATCATAGTATGTATATCGTTCAACAATATCAATTTTAGTTACCAGCAAATCATCTTGTAAAGGAAGCTTGATGGATAATTTTTTCTCTTCGAATATTTTTCTTGTATCAGCTACTGTTGCCATAATAATACCTTTTTATTCGTCCAGTACTTCCCTTTGTATAGCCTGAGCTTCACCCCGAAACGGCATATTAAACAGCATCTCAATCCCACCTATATGCTTAAAATATTCATTAAACAATTGATCACGCGGTGCACCAAAAGCAGACCAGACACTTTTTTCTTCAGGGTTGCATAACCAGATCATATAGTGCTCTTTTTGAATTTTTTTGAGTGATTTATAATCATCTTTGCACATATAATCGATTAAATATCGTTCATTAATAGGCGGCACCATAATGCTGTAATCAATATGATTTCCGAACATACCTTTTAAAATATCAAGGCTTGCTATTCCATCATCAACTTCTGTCATATCATGTCTTACAACCCCTATAATTTCATGCACAACTTTTGTCTTTGAATCTTTTCTTTTTGCACGAAACGCAAGCTTTTCTTTCACATTGGCCAGTTTATCCTGCCCTGCCAGCTGATAGCCGACATATTCAAGAAATTTTTTTGCTGCTTCAAATACCTCCTCATTGGTAAATTCATAAGCCAGTTGAGGGCACATGCGCAGCTGAGCTAAAAAATCTTTGGTTGTGAACTTTCCTTTACTCATTTTTCCTCCCCCAATGCTTTAAGGATTTTAAAAACTTAACTCCTTAGATTGAATATGCTTAGAAAAAATATCATCTTGAGGTGTTCCATGTACAGAAACTATACTTTTAGCTTCAGGATCGCACAGCCATATAACAAAATTATCACGTTTTACTTTTTTTAAGAGCTTGTTTTTATCAGCAGCAAGAAGAGCAGCAAGGTCTTTTTCACTTACAAGAGGCAGTGCAATGACATAGTTCACCTCATGTCCCAGCTGCCTTTTTAGTGTCCAGAGATGGGTGATCGCTCGAGGTATATCTTTTAACCCTTGTTTAGTAAGACCACAAATTTCATATGTTTTGTCTTGCTCCCGTTTCCCGTAAAAATCAGGTTTTCCCATAAACTCTTTGGGTATTTCCGGTTCTTCTATGATGTAATTTACATGTTCTAAGAAGGCTTTTACCTGATCTGTAACCTCTGTAGTTGTAATTTCTTTATCCATTTATTCCTCTTCTGAATCATAATAATTAAGTTAACCCGAAAAAGTTACAAACGGCCTTTTTGAAAAAACTTTTTTAGGCCTTTTCAAACCCTTGTTTTAAGTTTATGTTAGTAAAAACAGTTACTATCTTCCCTGCTTTAGAGAAGATAGTAGTTGTTTTTATATCAAACACTTAAAAACAAGAGTTACAATGCCTGAACAAACTTTTCTAATGATTCCTGCCAGTTACTAAGAGAAGAAAAGCCTTCTAAAGAATAATCAGCCTCTTTTACAAGTGTATTGCCTAGCACCATTGTTTTTCCATCTTTCACTGAAGAAACCAGACCCTGAGCCATAGACGGGCCATAGCCCATAAGCACAAGTATATCAGGTTTTTTGTCAATAACAGGATACTCCCAGGGCCAACGCATAAAATTCATAATTTCGGCTGCCCACGCTTTTTGGATCAACTTGGCTCCTTTTTCCTTTAATGGTTTAGGAGTATTTCCTGTAGCTGCAATTGGAGCATTAATTTTGTTGCCAATTTCAACAACATAGTCAAGCAGCTTCTTTTCTCCAAAATCAACGTCAACACATAATTGTCCTGCCACCAGTAAAACATTTTTTCCCTTTAGGCACTCTGCTAATTTTTGAGGATCATGTATGCTCATATTTTCATTCCCTCCTTCCTAAGCTTTTCCTTTGCAGCTCTACAAATAAGTTTAGGCGTTTTTGTAAAAAACCGTGCTTGGTTTGTAGTAAACTTATATGCATTCTCATCAATATCAAGCATGCTGCCATCTCTGGCCTTTATTTTTAGTACGTCTATACCTTTTGTCTCCCAGCCCCATTTTTCTTTTAACTCTTTAAGAAGGCTTACTTTTTGTCTGATTGGAAGATCTGCCGCAGTTCCTACAAACCACTGCCAGTCATTTGGAAGCTCACCAAAAAAACTTTTATGATCATTAATATAGGGAGTTAACGATAAAACTCTGAACATAGAAATAGATGAGCCAGGTTTTTGCACAAGTCCCCAGAATTTTGTTATAGCTTCTTCTTTTGTTTCAACAGGTATCATCATATGAGCCTGGCCTGGCTCACATTCAAGCTCTCTTCCATCGGCAGTATTCCATACATGCCATTTACTCCTGTCAAACTGGTTTCCAAGCAATTGCCTTTTAAACTCAAAACCAGATACAGGCCCTATAATGACTGCATGACCGCTGCGGACAAGGCCGGCGGCCATTGTATACATCCTGTCGCTGCATTTTCCCCAGATGATCACTGGAGGACTTAAAAGCTTATAGTTAACATCAGCAACTTCAGTAAAGTTTGCATAATGACAAATATGAACCCCTGTTCTGGCCCAGTGGGAAGTAGCATCCTGCATACCACATATTGAGGTGTCAGATCCTAAAGGAACAAGATTTTTAACAGCATATTCACACGTAAACTTTTCATGCAAATATTTATTCTTGGCTGCATCATAATAGCGGGCTGCCTCAATGATTCCAGAACCTGCCATTAAAGTTATGCATCCTTTTTCCAGCATCCTGTTTGCAATCCATCCCACTTCCTCCATATCTTTGCTGCCACCTTCAGAAAGGATCCAGCAAAAGCCTGGAGAATTAAACAATGTGAATGCAGATCTTGCGACTTCGTCTTCAGGTACTGTTCCTCTTCCTGGACGCATTTTAAATTTATCGTCAGGAGTTCTTTTTGCAACAGCTGACATTAGCAAATCTGTAATTGGAATATTTTCAGGACACTCCACATCACATTTTCTGCAGATATAGCATCCTTTTTCTATTTCAGCCAATGCAGTAATGCCATCGCTATTCACTTTTCTTATTGCAGGTCCTATAAGCAGACTATTTGGGCATGCATTAAAACAAAGATCGCAATCATCTTTACATTTTTTTGCAGCATCTTTTACCTTTTCTTCTGATAATATGCAATCTTTATTTCTGCTTATGCCTTGAGCAACTCTAACTGCCATTTCGCCAGCTTTGTCTATATCTCTTACCCAGACAGCGTCTGTTCCGTCTATCATTTCCTGAATAACGATATCGCCATCATCATCAGTTCTGTCCTCAAGTCCGCCCAATCCAACAGGACTGACCCAAATCACCTTGCTTTGAACTTTTTTTGCCTCTCCAAGAATATCAACAGGATTGCCTCCTGTGGAAGCAACAATAACATCGGAAAAACCTTGTCTGATTGTCTTGGGAGCTTGTATCATTGTGCCGGAGATTTTAACTTTGTCATAAAAACGTGCTACATCAAGACCTACAGACCCCACTCCTACGATTTCAACTTTTTCTGTTAAATCATTTTCTTTCAGATAATTTATCGCATTCCAGGCAGGAAGAAAATTATCTCCTATAAAGGTAACAACAGGCTTTTTAATATCAATGTTTGCAACCCCACCTGAAACTGTAGGAGGCGGCCAAAGCAGCATATCAAGCATTGTTTTGTCACCGCACTTTATAAATTCGAAACAAGATGCTTTGACAAGTTCTGAAACCTGTTGAATCAGAAAAAGTACAGAACCTGCATGTAAAGTCATATTTTCAAAATCGAAAACACTTCCTGTACCCTGGCAACTTGCAAGAAAAAGCTTATTTAACTGTGCTTCACCATATGAAAGCGCTTTGTCAAGATCCCCTAAGGTTTTAACATAAAGCCCTGATATCAAACCAATGCTAACAGCCTGATCTGAAATATCATGTCGAGCTCCAAAACCTACCTCTTTATCATTTCCAAATTCTTTTAAGGCATAAGTTAACAGATCTCTTGTATCAACGGTCTGAGCTAAACATCCTCTACATGCCACCCCAAGACTTATCCTTGCCTGAAAAGGTTCAAGTTCTAAACCGCAAACACCTTTTGCTTTTTCTAAATTGCAGGGACCTTCAGCACAATCATTACAATTTTTTTGAACATTTGTATAAAGTGGAGGATAAGTGTCAATAAGAACCTTGTCTTGTATTACCAAATCCGATGCCTCAGCAAAAGGATGCAATCGGGTTTCCCAGTCTTTATAACGAACTTCGCCCCAGTCTTCTTTTAATGCCTGCCTCAGGCTATCCTCGGCACCCCGCGCATCACGACAAAGGCCAGCAAGATCAATATCAGTACCACCAAGGCTAGCAAACCTTTTTTCTGGATCAAATCGTTTTTTAATAAGTTTTTCTTCAATTCCCATCGTATCTCCCTTTTTCATATCTGGATTATAAAAGCACATGCATCATGTAAATAAAAAAACGATCCCTTTTGCCAATATTTACTCCACATCCATATCAAACATGCATTTTTCACATACTTTCCTTGTTATTATACCGGCTCTTAACGTAGAAATTGATGCGCCTCCACTTATCCCGATATTTAATGTCTGTTCAGCAGGATTTCCAGACTGCATTTTTATTTTACGCAGACATTTTTCACATAAGTCAGCTTTGCACATTTCACATTCATCTACTGCGACATTTTTCTCACACACTTTACATATTTTTTCTTCGGCCATTATATCTTAACCCCCATTTTTTTTAAAAACTCATATTTTAAACGCACTGTATTTACAATTAAGAGCGCATGCTTTTATAAAACCATAAATATTTTAATTTGTCTGACTGCCTTAAAAAAAAATCTTATAATAGTTTTAGAGAACATTATAAGAAGCTGCTGCCTCCTCGACCAGAGTTGAGGGAAGATCTTCAGCAGCAATAAAATAAATTCTGCCTTTGCCTATTTTTGAAATTTTTTCCATCAAATCAGGATTTGCTGAATGTTGCGAAATACAAACAGAAGAAATAGTTATTCCCCGACGTTTTGCAGCAGCAGCCTGCCTTAATGCATGTTTTTCAGGGGATGGGTGAGGTGCTGTTGCATCTCCGTCAGAAATAAGAATGATATGCTGTTTTGCTTCGCCTTTGGGATGTCTTGCAAAAAAAGTATTTGCTTTAGATATGCCATAGCCTATATTTGTAAAAGCATTTTCATGCAATTCAAGGTCAAGCACTTTTTTTGCTACATGGTGGGGATTAGAACTTAAGCCAACTACAACATCAGCAAGATTGGAAAAGGCAATCAAAGCCACATTATCATGATACCGGGATATAGCCAGAGTCAAAGCAATTGCACTTTGTTTTGCATACCAGAGTTTTTTAAGCTGACGCATTGTTCCTGACAAATCAAGTAAAATAACAATGTTCATTTTTGTTCTGATATCTTTGGTTAATACCATTATATCTTCTCTGGTTATAATTTCACTGCGATTTCGAATGGCTTCACGAATTGTATGTTTTACTGATACATCTCGATACCTGTCACCATATCTGAATTTGCGACGTCCTACAATTTTCCCCTCGCCAAGTATGGATTTTTTCCCTGTGCTGTGTTGCCCCTGACCATAGAAATAATTATCTTCTTCTATCCTTGGTGCGAGCTTTTCAAGCAGGAAAGTAATTCCCTGCTGACTTAAGCCCCATCCCATACTTTCCTGTTCCAGAATACTCTTATTATGAAGAATTGAAATCAGTTCCACCAAAGCCTCTTCTTCAAGCAATCTTTTCAGTCTTTCATCCCTTATGCGATCTGTTTCATATTTTTTTAGCAATTCTGCAGTCAGATTGTCCTTACCTAATCTATCAGGATAAAGTTCTTCAAGATTTTTAAGAGTTTCCTGATAAAGTTGGTAAAATCTTGAATCAGGATAATCCTGAATTCTTTTTAAAAGCAGATCAAATGCCCCATATTTCAATGGTATTCTGAATGCATCCTCGCTAACCATTTCTTCAACAAGTGACAAAATGTCATCTTTTGAAAGGGAAACAAGTTCCTCCTTCTCACCGTTTTCCCCTATTATCCCATCAACTATTTCATCTATTATCTGTAATCTTTTTCCCGGAACATCAGCTTCCATAGACAGACCAAGACGATGAGGAAGGGAAACGTGCGATCCTATTTTCAACATTTTGTTTTCATCATCAATCTTAAGTTCGGGAAAGCTGGCTAAAAGTTCGGCGTACTTGATCATACCGCGAGTACTTATCCCTCTTTTTACTCCGAAATGCTCTCTTGTTTCATTAACAATATCAACAATTTTTTTTGCTGCACTTTCAGTTATATTTTCACTTCCATACAAGTGACTTGTGTTGTTTTTAATTATTTCCTTTTGACAGTCAGAATCATTTAGATAGTCGAGACAAATGATATCAAAGCAATCGGATATATCAAGAGGCAATGATTTTAATACTTTTTCACTTCCAGTAGCAATAACCAAAGTATCAAGGTTGATTTCCTGATCAATTGAACCAATTGTTATGGTATCGCCCTGAAGGGCGCATAAAATTGCATTTAGCACCCTTTCAGGAACCCTGTCTATAAAATCAATTAACAAAACACCTTTATTTGCTCTTAAAAGTTTGCCCGGGATAAAAGCCCTAGGAGAACAAATTCCCTCTTTAAGTGCCATCTCAGGATCCACATCACCAAGAATATCTTCAACAACCAATCCTCCTGCACCTTGAATTTTTTTAATTCTTTTATCCCTGCAAATAGTGGAGATAGTTAGTTCAATGCCACTTGCTTTTTTTTCAAGGCACCAGGGACATGAAGCATCATTAATATGGCAATTTAGTGGACAATCTTTTACTACTTCAATATTACCTAAAATTCCTGCAATTCTTTTTGCCACATCTGTTTTGCCGCTTCCTGGTGGTCCAAGAATAAGGATATTATGTCCACTTAAAAGACTGGTTAACAAATTCTGCTTATCTTTTTCCTGAACATAAAAACTATCAAATACTTTTTCATTCAGTTTCTCTATCCCTATTGCGTTAACGGCAGATATGAACTCATCTCTGAGCATTATTATAACTCCTTTGCCCTTTTAACTTTTTGAATTTCTCTTTGCAACTGATCTTCTGGCCATGCTTGGCTAGGTCTTGGAACCTGAACCGGCACAGGTTCATTATCAATCCAGAATTTTCTTACTATTGGATGTTCCTTTTCTTTCAAAAATTCAATAAGTTCATCAGGATCTGTTGTATCTTCTTCTGTGGCAATCTTTTCATAGTATTCTTCAGGAATTGCATCTGCGATTTCAAGTTTCAAATCTTTTGGCATCCAAACGATTCTGCTCCAGCCACCGTCTCCTCTAAGAAAATCTTTCATCATCATGTTTGGAATGCTAACTCCTTTAAAGCCATGATTCTGCTCTCCACCACTCATAAATCCTGCCAGAGTGGAAAAAGGTATTCCAAGGGGGGTTTCACCTGTATGGCGACGATTAACAACACCTAGTCCGTCTACCTCTGGAATATAAAATGCTGCTGCCTCAAAACATCCGCAGTTTGTTGAAGGGTAAAGTATAGTGCTGTTTAGGAAAAAATGATGGTAGCGGTGATTAGACCTTTCCCAGATTTCTTCATCCACACCTTTATACCAGCTCATGTCCGCATCAATCAGTTCTCCTCTAGGACATGCAAAAATATATCCGCCAGGTTCAACATCATATGTTGTTTTCATTCCTGCCCATGAAGCAAATCCGCAGAAAGGTATCATTGATGGAGAAACAACGCATGCATGGTTTGGGGCAATCATCTTACACAAGCTGCATCCATAAAAAATATCCACATCAGCATCCTGCATCTGTTTAGCCCAGGCTTCGTAAACTTCTCTTCTTTTATAAAGTGTTTTTGAAACATCAGATACAAATTCAGCTGGAACACCTTTTGGCTTACCTTCCTTAACTCCGCCTACTACAGGTTCGCTTACTGAAACTACCATTTCAATTTTATCTAAAAGAGGTGTGGTTGTCAGACTGTATGCTCTCAATATTTGACCAAACATGTAATAACCAGCAAATTTTGGTCCGGCTTTTTTTGAAACCCTGAACCATGGCTCAAAAGGAGCACCAGTAAACATCCACCCTTCAGTTGTCATACAAGCTGTTGCAATCTGCCTTGACAAATATTCATGATGATGATGTGTCAGATCTTTACCATAAACTTTCCAGTGCAAACCAAAAGAGACAGTGGATTCAGGTTCTAACTCGTGGATGTCAGGACCGTATAGAATAAACTTTCCATCTTCTACTTCATCCTCATTTTCACAAATATCTAAAAAATAATATCCATTATAATTTGTTTTTGGGCCCCCCATATCTACTAAGTACTCACCTTTTCGAATATGACTAAAATACTCTGGCCCCTGCCCAATATCATCTAGTCCTTCATAAGCATCTTCAAGTGGTGGTAATGTCCACACCCTTGGCTCATCCACTTTATATTTTTTAGCAATTTCTTCTTCCACATAAGCCATACTAGGGCCTGCGGTTTTAAATACTACACCTGTTTCTTCAGCCATTTTAATCTCCTCTTTCACTAGTTCATCTAGTTATTGTTAAAATGCCTTATCAGCTTTTATTTAGACATTAAGCCTTAAGCCTTGAATAAAATAATATACTTGTTTTAAACAACTGCAACCTGCTTTTCATGCATGGACAGATAACTGTGAGACTTTTAAAAAAATAAGTCAAGTAAAAAAATAGTATCAATATTTATTACAAACATCTGGTCTGTTTAACTTTCTAATCTTTACCTTTAAGACATAGTTAAATAAAAATAGGTTTTTTAGTATTTTTGTTATATTATTTGTTATATTATTCCAGCATATTACAAATACGCAGACCTATTTAAAATTAATACTGCAACTTTTAAAATATCCAATCAAAGTATTTAGGCGTGACATAGCAAATCATTATAGCAACTTGTAAAAATTTATATAGTTTAAATATGCCAGCATTTATTAAAATTAAAAGTTCTCAATTTTAATAAGTTAATCACTCTCTGCAGAGCCATTACAGTTTTTAAATATTATCTGAAACAATCTCATCATAAAGGCTATCTACAGCTGTAAGTACAGGAGAACTGGAAGATAAATCTACAACTGGCTTACCAAAAAGATTTAAGTTGGATACCTTGTCATCAAATGGTATGTAAACGTCAATATTCAGACCTGCCTCCTTTGCTGCTTTGTCAACAATAGACCTGGTTGAAGAAGATATTTTATTTGCAACAATTAAAATTTTACCGAAATCAATTGATAACTCTTTAGAAAGTTCTACAACCCTTTTGGCTGTCAGCATACCATTTTTTGTATGATCTGTTACAACCACCATTATATCAACACCTCTTGTTGTTCGTCTGCTTAAATGCTCCAGACCAGCATGGCAGTCAATTACAGAAAATTCATATGTCAGAGCTCTAAAATCAATTACCTCACGAATAATAGAATTCACCTTGCAGTAGCATCCGCTTTCTTCGGGACGACCCATAACAACCAAATCAAAGTTATCATATTCTTCAACGGACTCATGGAAAGCTAATTTTGCAAATTCTTCTTTTGTCATTTTAAGTTTTTGGCCTAAAGGAGCGTGAAGAATAGACTCTCTTACATCTCCCAATGTTTTTTTAACATTTACTCCCAGAGCCAGAGAAAGGTTTGAATCTGGATCAGCATCTACTGCAAGCACATTGCCCATTTGCGATAGCTTTTTGACCAGCAATGCAGATATAGATGTCTTTCCTACTCCTCCTTTTCCTGATACTGCAATAACTCCTTTATTCAATTTCACCACCTATAAAAACCATTAAGTTTTTTAATAAATTGATTTAAAAACAGCTTAATTTACGTTTTTTAGTAAAAAGTACTTAATTCAAAGCCTAAATGTACTATAAATAAAAAATATAAACCAACCGTTTACTCCAGCCACATAGAAAAGCAAGCCTATATTTATCATAAAGATGTTTACCATGAATTATAAAGATGTTTACCACAGTAAAAAAAACTAGAATGCAGTTGATTTGTCAAGACTTTTGTTTGAATTTTTATTTATTAAGATTTTATCACAACCATTTTGATTTATTTTCAAAGCAAGATTAAAAACTTGACAAATAAATTATATATGTGAAAATCAATAAAGAATTTGATAAATTAATATCTAACATCAAGCAGTACTTCTTAAATCATATTTCTAACTATTTTTTCACCAAATAAAAGCACTCGTTCAAAATAAAAACAAACTGTTCGTTTAAGTTGTATGTATGTATCTGTTTGTCATGATTAATAATCCTTTTTATCCAAAATTAAACAACTATTTTCTCCATACAGGATATCTATTTGTAACACCTGAACCAACAATTATCTCAACTGTTCTAGGCTCATGTGTTTCAGTTTGTTTATATGATAAAAAACTGGAAATTGGTGGTATGGCAAATATTCAACTGCCATATGTTAAAGATAAAAAAAAGGCAACATCACGATATGGAAATATTGCCATACCTTTGCTCATCCGAACTTTTATCAAACAAGGATCAAACCTAAAACATATGGAAGCGATTATTTTAGGAGGAGCCTGTAATTTTGCAATTTCATCAATAGATATAGGCATAAAAAATATTTCAGTTATCAAAAAAATAATATTACAAAATAAAATCAATATCGCATCAGAAGATATTGGCGGCAAAAAAGGAAGAAAAGTTATTTTCAATACCCAGACAAATGAAACAGTTGTAATGAAAGTTGACAGAATTCGAAAAGGAGACTGGTATCCATACAAAGCTAAAAGATAGAAAAGTATTTACAACACCACATAGAGCGTTTGGCTTCACAGAATCTTTGATCTAATCTGAATTCTGCTAAAACTGATCAATAGTTTAAACATTAAACCAAAAATTTTTGAACTTTATTGTATCTTTTTATGTACTAAGCATCCTATGATATTTGAACAAATAAAAAAAATTACGCAAAAATCAGATGGCCTATCACCTGGTGATATCTCGACTATGGGGGATTTGTTAAATTGTTTGTCTAACCTTAAAAATTGTTTGGAAATAAAAAAAGACCATTTATTATCAATTTTAACAAATAGTCTTATATTATACCTAGAAAAACTTGTATTGGAAGAAAGAGAAGATTTACAGCCATTTAAAAACGGTATACTTCTGCTTGCTAAAAAAGCAGATAATTCAAACGATAATGAACAATTTCCTGAAGAAGTACATTGTGTGCTAAAAAAACTTGACTGTGGTTATTGTGATAACATTGTTGCTCAACCTGCGCAAGTTAATGAAAGTTTATCAAATGACAACTGCGATAAAGAATCAGATAAACATCTGTCAGATGAAGATGTTGAAATAATTGGAGAGTTTGTTGTAGAAGCCTTTGAAAATCTTGATACAATTGAAATTAATCTAATAAATTTGGAACAGAAAAAAAACGATAAGGAAATAATCAATTCAATATTCAGACCTTTCCACACAATTAAGGGAGTATCAGGTTTTCTCAAATTTCATAAAATCAATAAGCTATCGCATAATACAGAAAATTTACTTGACAATATAAGAAAAGAAAATGTTCAGGTAGACAGCGCTTCAATTGATGCTATTCTAGAATCTGTTGACCTGCTTAAAAAGCTTATAAATAATGTGAAAAAAGCTTTAGAAAGAGAGGATACAGAACTTGAAGGTGATATTGAAGTTGATACTCTTATAAAAAAAATTCAAAAAATAGAGCAAAATCAAACATCAGATGAACATAAACTACTAGGAGAGATACTTGTAGATAGAGAGATAATATCTGATCTTGATGTTAAGGAAAGCCTTTTAATTCAAAAAGAATTTTCTGATAAAAAAATTGGCGAAATCTTGATTGATAATAAAAAGATAACGCCACAAGATGTTATAACTGGATTGCGTGATCAAAAAAATAAGCAGCGCACTGTAGACCTTCAGGTAAAAGTAGATATAAATAAGCTTGATACCCTTGTTGATCTGACAGGAGAACTTGTTTTGGCAAATTCCATGCTAAAGCAAAATAGTCTTATCACGGCTTTAAATGACAAGCAACTTGGTCAAACATTAAACCAGTTGAACCAAATAGTAACAGGTCTGCAGAAAATATCCATGCGCATGCGTATGGTTCCAATAAAAAATACTTTTCAAAAAATGTTTAGACTTGTTAGGGATCTTTCAAACTCATCCGGCAAACAAGCTGAGATTAAGATGTTTGGTGAAGATACAGAAATAGATAGAAATGTTGTTGAAGAATTATACGAGCCCATGGTCCATATGATCAGAAATGCTGTTGATCATGGCATAGAAACACCTGAAGAAAGACAAGCTTCTGGAAAAAACCCTAAAGGCACTATTACCTTATCAGCATATCATAAAAGCGGGAATATTGTAATAGAAATTGCAGACGACGGAAAAGGATTAAATAAGGAGAGAATACTTAAAAAAGCAATATCTACAAACATTATAAAAAAAAATGCTGTTTTGTCTGAATCAGAAATTTTCAACCTTATTTTTAAGCCAGGTTTTTCTACAGCACAGGAAATTACAGATATATCAGGACGCGGAGTCGGTATGGATGTGGTAAAAAACAACATTGAAAAACTTCGGGGTCAATTTGATATTAGATCTGTCAGTGGTCAAGGCTCAACTGTTGTAATACATCTTCCTCTTACACTTGCAATTATTGAAGGAATGATTGTAGGTGTGGAAAAGGTAAGATACATTATACCAGCCATGTCAATTCTTGAATCTTTTCAGCCACAAAAGAAAAATTGTTATACAGTCAAAAACCAGGGAGAAATGGTAATGTTCAGGGACGCTATTATTCCTCTTATCAGGCTTAATCAGGTTTATAATATTAAAGGAAAGTTTATTAATCCGTGGGATGGCCTTGTTGTTGTGGTGGAAAGCAATAACGAACAAAGAGGTTTGTTTGTTAACGAATTATTAAGAAAAGAAGAAATTGTTATAAAAAATCTTGGTGAAACATTTAAAGGTTTGCAGGGCATTGCCGGAGGCACTATTTTAGGCGATGGCAGAATAGGTCTTATTCTCGATGTAGCAGGACTTTTTGAACTCGCTGAACCCTTGCCGCAAGCATACTCTGGCAAAAATGCAGCATAAAAAATGCTTAATTAATACGGTTTTACATGGAACATTAAATGTAAATATTTTAGACTGTTTCATATTTTTGTATGTGCTAATTTTTTTTAGGTTTAAGAAAAATTGTATGGGGTGTTATTTGTGAATATTATTGTAGGCGTAGCTGACCTTAAAGTATCAAACGATCCTCTGGCGACAATTGTTACTTATTCTTTAGGCTCATGTATTGGAATTTCAATTTATGATCCTGTTGCAAAAGTCGGAGGTCTTCTTCATTATATGCTTCCTGACTCATCAATTGATAAGGTAAAAGCAAAAAACAATCCATCAATGTTTGCAGATACTGGTATCCCCAGACTATTTAAAACTGCATATGAATTATATGCGAAAAAGCAAAGAATGAAAGTTGTTATCGTAGGTGGGGGTCAGGTATTGGACCAGAAAGGGTTTTTTAATATAGGCAAAAGAAATTTTATGGAACTTAAAAAAATATTCTGGAAAAACAATGTTATCAGCGATTTTGAAGATGTGGGTGGTAATGCGAACAGAACAGTAAGGCTTCAAATCAGTACAGGCCAAACTTTCATCAAAAATTCAGTCACCGGAGAAAAAATCGTATGAATGCTCTAAAACAACTCATAAAAGAGATAGATTCGCTTAAACCTGTTCCACAAATAGTAAACAAAATACTGGCTATCACTAAAGATCCAGATAGCTCTGTAGCTGATATGGCAGAAATAGTGATGTATGATCCCATGATTACTGCTGATTTGCTTAAATCCTGCAACTCCGCATACTTTAATTTGCCAAGAAAGGTAGAATCTGTTAACGATGCCATTGCTCTTTTAGGAATGAATCATATTGTTGATCTTGTTTTAATTAAAGGCTGCTCTGCAAATCTTAAAAAAAAGCAGGAAGGCTATGGCCTTAATGAAGGAGATCTATGGAGACAGGCCGTATCCTGTGCAATAATAACCAAAGATATAGCTAATAAACAAAATATTGATAACCAGCAAATGCTTTTTACGTGTGCTCTTTTAAAAGACATTGGAAAGGTAATATTAGATAGATTTGTCGGCGACTCATTTACGAAAATATTTAATCTTGTTCAAAAAAAACAAATCAGTTTCAGAGAGGCTGAAAAAAAGATAATAGGTATTGACCATGCTGAAATAGGAGCTATTGTCGCAAAAAAATGGAATTTTTCACCCAAAATGGTTTATATTATCCGAAATCACCATATGTCAGACGAAAAAGCAGAAAACGATATCGCAACATCCATTGTATTTCTTTCAGACATTATCTGTATGATGATGGGCATTGGGGTTGGACACGATGGTCTTGCCTACCGATTTCATAAAAATGCACTTACGCTGCTAAATATTTCAGAAAAAAATCTGATGGAAATAATTGCAAGCTTTGGTGGAAAAATGCAAAAAGTTGAAGAACTGATAAATGGAATATAGAGTTGCTCAAATTGTCGACTTCCCTGAAAATTATATGCGTTTAATTAATATTTTTATTTAACCCGTTTGTCTGGAGAAAAGCAATATGGCTTACAATGCAATCATTGTTGATGATTCACAACCAATGCGATCAATTATTATCAAAACAATAAAAGCTTCAGGCTTTAATATCGGAATTTTTTTTGAGGCTCCAAATGGGAAAGAAGCGATTTCCATAATAAAAAAGGAGTGGTTAGACATAGTAATTACAGATTATAACATGCCTGATATGAATGGTATAGAATTGATAGAAGCAATCAAAAAAGATAGCCAGATAAACTCTATCCCCATTCTTGTTATTAGTACGGAAGGAAGCAAGAAAAAAATTGATGAATTCATAAAAAAAGGAGCCGCAGGGTATATAAAAAAGCCTTTTACTCCTGAACTTATTAAAAAAAAATTAAACCACATATTAGGAGAGACAGATGAAGCAAGCTTTGAAAACAGCGATGATGGACTCGATTTCTGAAGTTTTTGAAACCATGTTTTTTATCTCTTTAGAATTTTCTGATTTGGACAGTATTGACAAATACAGTGAACTGAGCACAGGAAATGTCATAGTCTCTATGCTTGAATATACAGGAAAATTTTCAGGTCATTTTGTTTTATGCGTACCTGAAATTTTATTGAAACTGATAACTGAAAATTTTATTGGAATAGATATTAATGACATTACCGAACAAAACATGACAGATACACTCAAAGAAGCAATTAACATGACAGGTGGCAACACATTTACCAACTATGATAGTAACATAGAGTTTAATTTAAACATTCCAAAAATCATTAAGCAGGAAGATATTCATAAATTAAATACAAAAGCAAAATTCGATGAAATTGCAATATCCGTGGAAACGATTGATGGTGCAATGTGTGTTCAATGCGTTTTTTCCCAATAAACAGGTAACAGCAGTAATGTTATCTGTTTATCTTTTCTGATAAATCTTATTTTTTTAACATTATATAATAGCTATGAACAATAAAATAAAAGTTTTAGTTGTTGATGATTCTGCAATTGTACGTAAAATTTTTTCCAACGAGCTATCAAAAGAAAAAGATATTAAAGTTGTAGGAACCGCGCCTGATCCATTCATCGCCAGAGACAAAATACTCAAACTTAAGCCTGATGTTGTAACTCTTGATATTGAAATGCCCCGTATGGATGGTATCACATTTCTCAAAAAACTTATGGCTTATTATCCTTTACCTGTAATAATTGTAAGCTCTCTTACGTCAAAAGGAAGTGCCTTGTGTCTGGAAGCACTGTCAATAGGTGCACTTGAAGTAATTTCAAAACCTTCTACAGCATACTCAGTAGACGACATGAGCATTCAACTTGCTGAAAAAATAAGAGCTGTAGCCAAAATAAAGGTTGAACAAAAACAAACAATATCAAATCAGAATCAAACTGTAAAAAAAAACAGGGGCGCATCATATGCATTATCTGAAACCACCAATAAAATAATCGCAATAGGTGCATCAACAGGAGGCACACAAGCTCTTACAACGGTTTTAACAAGCATGCCTGTCAACTCTCCTGGAATGGTTATAGTTCAACATATGCCTGCCAAATTCACAACGTCTTTTGCACAAAGGCTTAACACATTATCAGAAGTAACTGTTAAAGAGGCAGAAGATGGAGATACTGTAAAAAATGGCACTGTTCTTCTGGCACCAGGGAATTATCACATGCTTCTTAGAAGAAGCGGAGCCAGATATTATGTCCAGGTTAAACAAGGCCCTTTAATACATCATCAGCGGCCTGCTGCAGATGTTCTATTTAGGTCAGTGGCAAAATATGCAGGAGCAAATTCATTGGGCATTGTTTTAACAGGTATGGGTGCAGATGGCGCAAAAGGGCTTTTGGAAATGAAACAAAGTGGTGCAACAACGATATGTCAGGATGAAGAAAGCTGTGTTGTTTTTGGTATGCCCAAAGAGGCAATAAAAATTGGAGCCGCAGATAAAGTAGTAAGCTTAAACGCCATAGCTCAAACTGCACTAAATATGATAAATTAGATGCTACTTAATAAACTGTCTGAATTTTAATTTTATAAGGGTATTTTAAAAACCCAAATACTATCTTATTTTGCCTTTGCTGCTTTGGCAAATCTGGTATCAATAAATTTTTCCAGATTAATTTTGCTTTTCATGATTTTCATGTCATCGTGCATGTAATCTTGGATAATGGCCAGATCCTCTATCACAGGAAACAGCTTTCCTGTTGTGATTCTATCTTTTGGCTCAGTAAGAACATGCTCTACGACTGCCACCTCCTGATCCAGAAATGATGCTCCAATAACAGCTGCTGCTGAAGGATTTGCCTCAACAAATATGCCTGATTGAACAAAACTTTCAACCAGTTCATGAATACTATCAGGATATTTCATTATTATCTCATCTCTAACCACAAAAACACAGCACGGATGATCTGCCCATACATCTTTTGAAAGACAAAATTCCTGACCATATCCTCCTGCTATTGCCTGTGAACCAAAAGGTTCTGCAACGATAAATCCTGCTATCTCCCCATCTTCATCATACGCAATAGCTTCAGGCATCATAATAGGAGCCACAACTTCTAAAAAAACATCAGCATTTTTGTCCTTGCTTGTTCCTGGACTTAATCCTTTTTCAGCTAAAAGTCTGTGAAAAAGCATGTTATGCACAGATAACTGATAAGGAATAAGAACAACCTTTCCTCTGAAATCCTCAATTTTATTAATATTTGCAGCTTTATTTATAACAAGTATACTTCCTGATTTATGCGAAAATAGTACAAGTTTAATTCCCACACCTGATTTAAAAAGATCCATAGCAGTTGGAGCCAAAACAAACGCACCATCAATGCTGCCTTCTGTTAATGCATCAGCAACTTCATTCCATCCAGTTTTTAGAACAGGTTCCAGTGAACAATATTTAAAATTTTCTTCATTTTTTTTTAGCTTATCTTGTGTTACACCAAGAATAAGATGATCTGTTATTTTTAAATAGCCGATTTTAATAACCTGTTTGTCTGGCATGGCTTCTCCCTATTTTAATCATTTTTGATATATGAACATTAATAAAGGTAAATAGTGTACTTGCAGCTATTTTGTAAAAAGGATAAAATAATAAACTTTATTTGATCATCCAAAAACCTTGTTTAGTTTGTCTGTAATCTGGTCTGCTGTAAAAGGTTTTACTATATAGTTTGAAACACCTGCCTGAACTGCTTCAATTACGTTTTGTTTTTGAGCTTCTGCAGTTACCATTAAAAAAGGAACTGTTTTATAATCATCAGTGGCTCGCACATGATTTAGCAGCTCAATACCTGTCATTTTTGGCATATTCCAGTCTGATACAATCAAATCTATCTTATTTTTTTTAAGTTCTTCTATTGCAGTTGTACCATCATCTGCCTCAAAAATATTTGTAAAGCCAATCTGCTTTAAAATGTTTTTCATGATTCGACGCATGGTTGAAAAATCATCCACTACAAGAACTTTCATTGAAAGATCCATCTGCCAATTCCTCCTTCTTTCATGTTTAATGCTATTTTATTATAGTTGTCCGGACAAAATCATTTAGCAATTTGATAAAATAGCCATTCACAACTTTTGTTCTTAGCAAAGCTCTTTAAACGATGAACTTCAACATGTTAGATAATTAGCTCTCAATGCTATATTTTATCTTTAATAAACTTAACTGGTTATTATTTTGGTTTTAGAAAGGTTGGTCTTGGTATAAATTGCGCTAATTGCGTAATATGTTGAAAATAAAGTATTACAAAATCAATATAAAAAAACTTGCGCGTAGAGTATCTTTAATATATTGAACATTTTGGGTCTTTTTCATGCTTGCAAAACAAAGGGCCTAGCTCTTTGCAAATTTAAAAAAATCAAAGGATACTTCATTTTTTAAGGATGGAATTTCAGCTACAAAAAAATAAAAGAATAAACATGGATAAAGCGTAATCTAAAAAAACAGATTTAAATTTAAAAAACTTTAATAATTAGATAGTTAAACAGCTTTTTTTGTAAATATGCTGATTAGGTATAAGCATGTTGCATTAACTATTTTTTATTATACAGAAATAAATATTTATAGTCAATAAACATACTTAAATTAATAAAGGGAGCTTTGTCAATATCAAAGCAAAACAAATTATTATAAAGACAATACTGCCAAGTAAAAGTTGCATTACAACACTTAAAAATAAAAATGTAAAAAAACAACTGCAAAATATATAAGCAGGCTGTTACGAAATGAAATTTTCTTTAAGTTCAAAGCGTAAAAGCAATTTGACCACAGGTACGCAAGTGGTATTTAAGCGGATCAAATTAATTTTCTAACGCAGAAATTAGATAAATTGCGTTTTCTAACAGCCTATCAAGGATTGTTTTTTGAGCACAACGCAGATATTGGACAAAAAGACCATTTATGGATGGGCATTAGTTAACTGCATCTTTTAAAAATTTACCTGGTATGAATTTAATAACATTTTTTGCCTCAATATCCATCTCCTTACCGGTTTGTGGATTTCTCCCTTTTCTTGCTTTTCTCTCAACCACCTTAAAAGTTCCAAAACCGATCAATGTCACGCTATTTTCTTCTTTTAATGCATCTGTTATACTCGAAAAAACACAATCAACAGCTTTCAAAGCTTCCTTTTTGGTATTAACAACATTAGCCACTGCATTAGTCAAATCCTTTTTATTCATGCTTTTTCTCCTTTTGAACTATATTGTATATGAATTAGTTAGTTAGTTAGTTAGTTAGTTAGTTAGTAATTCACTACGCTGTTACAAAATATTTATTATTTTTCAAATCACAAAACCACTAAAAATATCTCTTGAAACATTGTTTTGTGTATCGCATACAGTATTTATTTTAACATAAGAAACTTGGTTCATTATGTTAGATAGCAAATCATCCTTAATAAGCTTCTCCCAAAAGCTACACCTTAAGTTTAGTATCGGTTTTTTTACTTGATTCTACAACAATTTATCAAATGCTTTTATCAGAAGCAATCCTTCTATGATCATGCTATGATCATGGAATTAGGAAGGAAACCAATATATGTTCCTCTACACGGTCATAATTGACATGTCAAGATAATATCTCAAATTAATCAATAAAAATGTAACTTAATAATTCTACAAAATATCTTCTTTGATTTAATAATATAATAAAATAGCGATTACCTTAATAATATTTAAACCATTTTTATTGATAAGCTTATGATAGAAATGGCTACAAACAAACCATTAAAGGGCTTAAAGCATCTCTATTTGACCTGATTTCTATGACATTACCAACTTAAATTAATCGGGAAAATCATTTTTATCTACTTGATCAAATGCGCCTTCAATTGCACGCCGAAGTATTTCAAGCTTGACTGGTTTGCAAAGATATCCATTAAAACCGACCTGGTCGAGTTTTTCAGCTTTATATTGAGAGATATATCCTGATAAAGCATAAATAACCGATAGGGAATTATTCTTTCTAATTTTTTTACATAATTCAACGCCATTTATTTCTGGCATGCTCAAATCTGTAATAATCAGCTGAAACCTCTTTTTTTGTAATATTTCTAAAGCCTCGGCAGGCTTTTCAACACTTTTTACAACATACCCTAAAGATACCAGATATGTTTGAAGCATCTCCCGTAAAGATTGTTCATCATCAATAACTAAAATTCTTTTTTCTATCATCTATATATCCTTAAAATAGTATTGGACAAATTACTGTTTGCCAGGCTGTTGTAAAACGCAATTTATCTAATTTATGCGTTAGAAAATCAATTTGATCCTCTTAAGTACTACCTGCATACTTGTAGTCAAATTAATTTTACGCTTTGAACTTGAAGAAATTTTCATCCCGTAACAGCTTGTCGATTAAATTATAAAAAATGCTGTTAATTTAGAATGTACAGGCTTCAATAAAATAATCAGAACAACCACGTATTAATTGTTTAATGATTTCGGGTAATTATATTGATTTGATGGTGCATTAATTTAATAAAATATTTAACTGACTTTCATTATTTTGTTATGCCTGGTATGATAAAGAAGTTTTTAAAATAATTCCTTTATATTATCAGCTTAATATATTAAAATCAATAATTCTTAGCAGTTCTAAAATATTGACAATTTAATCCTATTTTATAAGCCAACATAATTGTTTTTAAAAAAAGGAAAATATTTGCCAATGCCACTTGTTAAAACAGGTCTTGAAAGGTTTCTTAAATCTCCGCCTTCATGGATATTTGGCTACAGGCTTGGCCTTTTATCTAATGCAGCTTCTGTCAACAATAATTTTCAGCATGCCAGAAAATTAATTGATATGCGTTTTACAGGACAACTCAAGGCGTTATATTCTCCTCAACATGGTTTTTTTTCGGAAAAACAGGACAACATGATCGAGTCAAAAAATATAGTTGACCCAATACTGAAAATTCCTGTTTTCAGTCTCTATGGCAATACACGCATACCTACAAGGGAAATGTTTGAGCCTATTGATGTTTTGATAATTGACTTGCAGGATGTAGGAACACGTGTCTATACTTATATTTACACAATGTCATACTGCCTTGAAGCTGCCAAAAAATTTAAAAAGAAAGTTCTTGTTCTTGACAGACCAAATCCTATCTCCGGATCAGCTACTGAAGGCAATTGCCTGTCAACTGAATTCACATCATTTGTTGGGCGATATCCTATACCCATGCGACATGGATTAACTATTGGAGAGCTATCCCTTCTGTTTAACAATCACTATAAAATCGGTTGCGACCTTGAAGTTGTTCCAATGAAAGGATGGAAGCGCGCAATGTATTTTGACGAAACCAATTTGCCATGGGTGCCTCCCTCTCCTAATCTTCCAAGACCAGAATCTGCCATGGTTTATCCTGGACAGGTTTTATGGGAAGGAACAAACGTCTCTGAAGGGAGAGGAACATCTCAACCATTTGAACTTTTTGGCGCTCCTTTTATTGATACTGAAAAAATAATTTCGGCTTTAGGTAAAGATAAAATACCAGGTATAGTTCTTAGACCTGCTGCGTTTGAGCCTACATCAAACAAATGGAATAAATCTTTATGCAAAGGTTTTCAAATTCATATAACAGACAGGTATAAATTTAAGCCATACACAACTTCACTCAGATTGATTCAGGCAGTTATAAAAACCCACAAAAAAAGCTTCAGGTGGAAAAACCCTCCATATGAATATGAATTTAAAAAAATGCCTATAGATCTTTTAATTGGAAGCAAAAAAATACGCCAAAGTATTGAACAATTTAATGCTCTTGATGAAATATCCGAATCATGGTTTAAAGATACAAATGAATTTATAAAAAGCAGCTCATCTTTTCATCTATATAAATAAGAGAAAATATAACCATATTTTGTGAAAGATTTGAGGGACAAATATAATTTGAAGATATATCAGCAATATTTTACCTCAAGTATTTTTATAAAATATGCTGTTATTAAATTATCCAGTAGTCCCATACCCAAAAAGTACAAGACTACTATATTTTGTAAATATAAATTTATATTTAAGCTTTTTCCGTCTTAAGATCTTCAACCTCTTGTTTCAGATCTTCAATCTCCTGTTTATATTGATCAATATTTTCACTTTCATCAGCTGAATCATCCAGTGTATCGTCTTTTTTCCAAGTATCTTTAAGTTCATCAAAGCCAAGATAAAGAGCAAGCCCTCCTCCTAACAGAAGCATTATTGGAATAGCACCAGCTAATAGTTGAAAAAAACAATCATACCAAACAGATAAGCCAATTAATCCTAATACGGCTGCCACTGCACCGCCAATTAATGTTTTCATAATATTCACCTCCCTTTAGTTGGTTATACGACCTATTTTTTTCCCAAGACTTGAAACTTATAAAATGTATATATAAAATCTTCAATAAAATTATTAAAACAATATTGAAGATAAGTTTAATGAGCATACATGTGTTAAGTGAACTTCATTAACACAACACTTATTTTAAAGCAAGGACATTTTAACGATTGAATTGCAATTTGTTTGCACAATAAGCGATATATAATTATGCGCTATGTTTTTTGTATATGTGTAAGATGGTCAAAACAAACAGGCATTGAATAAAGTTAACACAGGAGAGGTTGAAACAAACTGTTGCATTAGTAAACCCTATTTGGTAATTTCAAATAACCTGTTTGGTAGCATTGGCCTTCAAATTTATGTTTCCGTTCCTAAAAAGAATCAAATTTTATATAATTTCTAAATTTATTTTATGCTGTATAAATTTGGAAAAATTCAGACCGAATTTAAATATCGGGAAGCAGTTATTATTATGAAAATGATTAGCAACAAGTTTTCAAGATTAAAAAATAAATTCAACAAATTGATATCATGGATACTTTCAGGAACCCATAACCATTTTTTATGTTTTATTCCGGATAGTATGGGAAATTTAATATCCTTTGTACTGAAGTCATTTTTTGCTGGTATTCGTATTGACAGACTTCAAAGTAAGCTTGTTGATGATATACCCGATAATGCTATTGTTGTTTATGTTAATAAGTATAAAAGCAATTTTGAATATCTTTTTTCCTGTATACGTTATAAAGAAAATAATTTTAAAAATCCTCAAATAGGTTTTGATTACAAGACAATTTTATGGCAGCCAGTAACACAAATATTCAGGATCATATTAGCAAAATTCGATTATTTTTTTCACCACCTTTCTTTTCCTGATCCCTATAAAAGTGGTTACATCAAACAAGAGCTTTTACACGGCAGGGCAGGATTTTTATCTCTTATCGAAAAAAAAGGATTTTATAGAAGATTTGTTAAAGCAAAAACAGATCCGATACAATATCTTATTAACATTCAAAAAACCATGGAAAGACCAATATATATTGTACCGCAGATAATGTTTTTCAGCAAAAAACCTCACCGCTTGAATATGACGTTGCTTGATATATTATTCGGAACAAAAGAAAAGCCCAGCAGCATAAGAAAAATCGTAACTCTTTTTAAAAATCCAGGAAAAGTGTTTTTGGAAATTTCAGAACCTGTCAATTTAATGGAAATTATTAAAACTCCTTTATATAAAGCTCAAACTGCAAAACAGCAGTCTTTTACCCTTAGAAGGCGACTTTTAACTCAAATAAACCGCCATCGCCAAAGTATAACCGGCCCCATGTTGAAATCGAAGGAAGAACTCAAAGAAAATATTTTAACAGAAGACAGGCTTCAGCAATTCATGCACCATTATGCAAAAAAACGCAATATACCAATTCAGAAGATAAATAAGCAGGCAGATGCATATTTGGATGAAATTGCTGCAAAATATAGTTCTGCGATTATTAAAATGCTGGAAATGTTTGTTCACTGGATCACAAATAATGTATTTGACGGTATCACCGTAAACTATGATGTACTAAACAAAGTTAAAAATATGTCCCAAAAAGGTCCTCTAATTCTTCTTCCGTGCCATAAAAGCCATATAGATTATCTGGTTTTGTCGTATGTCATGTTAAAAATAAATATGCCAGGACCACATATTGCAGCCGGGGATAATCTCTCTTTCTGGCCACTGGGTTCTATCTTCAGAGGAGGAGGCGCTTTTTTTATCAGACGGTCATTTAAAGGAGCTGCAATATATTCAAAAATATTTTCAGAATACGTTTTTAAACTCCTTAATGAAGGTTTTAATATAGAACTTTTCATAGAAGGAGGAAGGAGCCGTACTGGTAAATTGCTAAGACCACAACTCGGGCTTCTGTCAATTCTATTAAATGCCTATAAAAACGGAGCCTGTGAAGATTTAATTCTTGCTCCGATATTTATAGGCTATGACAGAGTACTTGAAGAAGACTCGTATATTAATGAAATCCAGGGTGGTAAAAAAAATCCTGAAAGTTTTATTCAACTTATAAAAGCAAGAAGATTATTGAAAAAAAAATACGGAAAAATATATGTGCATTTCCACGATCCCATATCTCTTCACGATTTTTTAAAAGAAAAAAATTTGTCTATGAAAACCATGTCTTCTAAAGAGCACAATGTTTTATGTCGCAATTTAGGACAAAAAATTATCAAAGCAATAGATAATGTTTCCGTTATAACGCCTCATGCCCTTGTTGCAAGTGCTCTTTTGAACTGTTCAAAAAAAAGATTTTCTTTTGAACATTTGATGTCGCATATTACAACATATACAAATTTTCTGATTTCGCAAAACTATAAACTTACAGATACACTAATTCTTGATTATGAGCATTCCATTGAGCGTGTATATAACAATTATCTACAAAGAAAATTGATTGAAAACAGTTCTGACAAAAAAAATACGCATTCTTTAAAGGGACGTGAAATAAGTATAACCAAACGGTCTGCACTGGAATATTACAAAAACAGCGCAATATTATTTTTTATTCCTGCATCATTTACAGCACTTTCAATTCTTGAAAACGATGCATTCCAGTTTGCTGCTTGTGATCTTTATTCAAGCTATACTTTTCTTCAGGAGTTTTTTAAAAATGAATTTGCGTATGATGTGGAAAGCACTCCTGATTACCTTGTAAGAAAAAATATCAAGTCATTTATTGACGATGCTATTATTATACCTCATCAAATAATGCCTGACACCTATAACATAACTTCGGAAGGCTTAAGGAAATTAAAACTTTTTTCCAGTTTTTTAACAACTTATTTTGAATCATACCAGGTTGTATTAAAGTATTTTATAGATCACCCCAAAAACTCAACAACTTCCAAAGAGCGACTAAAAAAAATCCAGGCAACAGGCACGAAAATGTTCAAAAGAAGAGAAATTTATCTAAAAGAATCATTATCAAAAGTCAACTATCAAAATGCCGTAGATTTTTTTATTTCAAAAGGTATAAAAGGTAAAGATAATAAAGATAAAATAGACTATTTTATTGAAAAAATTAATAGATATGTAAATCATTTACCTCAAATCTAAATAGATAAAGACTGCTTAAAATGAAAGCTTTAATACTTGCTGCAGGTTTTGGCTCAAGGCTTTTACCTTATACAAAAATTAAGCCCAAACCTTTGTTCACCATTAATAACAGAACAATATTAGATATTATTATATGCAATTTGCAAAATATTGGATGTAATGAAATTATTATTAATACTCACCACTTATATGAACAGATAGACTATTTTGTTAAAAACCGTACCTATTTAATTCCAGTTCACACGTGCTACGAACCTGAAATTCTTGGAACCGGAGGCGCTGTTAAAAATGTTGGAGATTTTTTTAATGAGCATCCATTTATTGTTATAAACAGCGATATTGTTACAGATATTGATTTGAAAAATATATACGATTTTCACTTAAACCACAATTGCCCGGTAACAATGGTTTTACATGACTACTCAGCTTTTAATAAAGTTTCTGTTGATCAAAATGGCTTTATTACAGGATTTCATGGAAAGGATAAAAAAGATCATGTAATAAAACTTGCTTTTACAGGTATTCAAATTCTTTCTCCTTTTGTACTTGATTTCATACCTGACAATTCTTTTGCAAACATCATTGATGTATATAAAAAATTAATTACCAAAGGATATAAAATAAAATCATGTATTGTGCAAAACCATTACTGGAGCGATATCGGCACAATTAATTCATACAGAAAAACTGTTTATCATAAAATGGCAGACAAAGCTTTTAGAAAAGCTTTTCCTTTTTGGAAAAACAAAAAAATAACCCGCATTAAACTGCAAGGTGACGGATCTTCAAGAATGTGGTACAGAATAACTTCCTGTAAAAATTCACTTATAATGGTTGATCACGGGCTTAAAAATCATAATAATGTATGCGAGGCTGATTCTTATGTTAAAATAGGGCAACATCTTTATAAATCCGGTTTACCTGTTCCTGAAATCTGCCTTTACGACACTTTTTCAGGTCTTGTTTTCATGGAAGACTTAGGTGACATCAATCTTCAGGAAATAGTTTTAAATACCAGAAGTATTAATAAGGTAATAACACTATATAAATCTGTTATTGATCTAATGATCAAACTGTCTTTAGACGGTATTAAAGGATTTGACCCTTTATGGGCATATCAAACCTGCAACTACAACCACAATCTTATTCTTGAGAAAGAGTGTCGCTACTTTGTAGAGTCTTATTTATGTAATTATCTTGGTAAAAATGTATGTTTTGAAGATTACAGGCATGAGTTCGAACAAATAGCTGCAAATGCGCTAAAACATTCGAATACAGGATTTATGCACAGAGATATGCAGTCAAGAAACATTATGGTTAAAAACAGCAATATTTTTTTTATAGATTTTCAAGGTGGACGCATTGGCCCTTTTCAGTATGATCTATCCTCTTTGCTTATAGATCCCTATGTAAAGCTTTCAGATGATACACAAAATCTGCTGCTTGATTATGCCATGTTCAGACTCTCTTCTTATATATCAATTGAGACAGACAGGTTTTTGAAATGTTATAAATATTGTTCTATTACAAGAAATTTTCAGATATTAGGAGCTTTCGGATACTTAAGCTGTGTAAAAAAAAAAGTATACTTTGAAAAGTACATACCTTGTGCAGTTAGCTCTTTAAAACGCAATCTGCTTTCACTTGAAAGCAAAAAATATCCTGGGTTAACTAAAATCGCAAATATGATATAATTTTTTTATCTGGTATTTAGAATGGAGGTAAGGATGAACAGCATAAAAGTTATGGTAAATGGACTGCCCGGAAAAATGGCGGAAACTATTGCAAAACATGCCATTGATGACAACAGATTTAAACTTATTGAGCAATCTCTTACAGGTTCTGAAATTTTGCAAACAAATCACATTATAGATCATGTCAGCATTAATCTTATCCATCCAGATAAAAAAGAAAAGGTTATAAACAAGATAACAGAAGAGGAAGGCTCTTTTATAAGTGTTGATTTTACACATCCTTTGGCTGTAAACGACAATGCAAAGTTTTACTGCAAATATAATCTTCCATTTGTTATGGGTACAACAGGAGGCGCAAGACAACTTCTTGAAGATAAAGTATGCGCATCTTCAATTTCAGCTGTAATTGCACCTAATATGGCCAAACAAATTGTAGGTTTTCAGGCAATGATGGAATATGCAGCAAGCACATTTCCTGATCTTTTTTCAGATTATTCTCTTGAAGTAAAAGAAAGCCATCAAAGGGGAAAAGCAGACACAAGCGGAACTGCAAAAGCAATAATTAAAACAATTAATAAATTTGGAGTGAATTTTTCAGAAAAGGAAATAACAAAGGAAAGGGACCCTGAAAACCAGAAAAAAATATGGAAAATACCAGACAAATTTATTACAGGACATGGCTGGCATACATACACACTTACTTCAAAAGACAAGACAGTAAAATTTGAATTTTCGCATAATGTAAACGGCAGAGATGTTTATGCAAAAGGAACCCTTGATGCTGTGGAATTTCTTGATAAGAAGATCAAAAAAAATATAAAAAGCAAAGTGTTTTCAATGATAGATGTGCTAAAAAAATAAATATTATTTTGGACTAAATGAACCACACTCACAAACAGCAAGGAAAAATCTCATGAATAAAATTTTAAGAATTAACATGGGTCCTAAAAATATGCCTATGGCCACAGAAGAACAACTGGGCCAGTATGCTGGTTATGGTGGTCGAAAAATGACTTCTGCAATTATTTCAAGGGAAGTGCCTCAACGATGCCACCCACTTGGGGCAGACAACAAACTTGTAATTGCGCCAGGGTTACTCAGCGGTTCAGCAGCCAGTATGTCAGGACGTCTTTCTGTAGGGTGTAAGAGTCCACTTACAGGAGGTATCAAAGAAGCGAATTCTGGAGGGCAGGTCTCTCAAATGCTTGCAAGGCTTGGATATGCAGCCATTGTCCTTGAAGGTAAGCCAAAAGATGACACCCTATATAAAATTTTAATTAACAAAGATGGTGTAACCCTGACACCTGCAAATAATCTTAAAATGCTGGGAAACTATGATCTTGTTGAAAAAATAAAAAAAGAACATGGAGATAAGATCGCCTCTCTTTCCATAGGACCTGCTGGCGAAATGAAAATGGCGGCTGCCTCAATTGCCTGCACTGATATGGAACTAAGGCCCACACGCCATGCAGGCCGTGGCGGAGTTGGTGCAGTTATGGGGGCTAAAGGAGTCAAGGCAATAGTAATAGATGATACTGGAATGAAAAATAGAATTCCTAAGGATCCGGAGAAATTTAAACAAGCAAACAAAAAATTTATTAAAGGTCTAAAAAAACATCCTGTTACAGGTGAAGGGCTTCCAACTTTTGGTACTAATGTACTGACAACTGTGGTTAACAAAGCTGGTGGATACCCCACATGTAATTTTTCATCGAGTCATTTTGATGATGCAGATAAAATTGGGGGCGAAGCCCTTGTTGAGATTGAAAAAAAAAGAGGTGGTAAAACCTTACATGGATGTCACACAGGCTGCATCATACAATGCTCAGGTATATACAATGATAAAAAAGGTAATTATTTAACTAAACAGCCTGAATATGAAACAATATGGGCACATGGTGGCAACTGTGGTATAAGCGATATGGATACCATAGCTATAATTGATCGTTTATGTGATGACTATGGATTAGATACCATAGAAACAGGTGCTGCCATTGGTGTTTACATGGAAAGCGGAAATATAAATTTTGGAGATACTAAAGCAGCAGTTAACATAGTAAAAGAAATTGGCAAAGGCACTTTTCTGGGACGTATTATTGGAAATGGCGCTGCTGTGACAGGAAAAGCATTCGGGGTGGAAAAAGTGCCTGTGGTCAAGGGACAGTCTATGCCTGCCTATGATCCCAGAACAGTACAAGGTATTGCTGTCACTTACGCCACAAGCACTATGGGAGCTGACCATACCGCAGGCTATGCTGTAGCAGCAAATCTACTTGGTGTTGGAGGAGATACAGATCCTTTAAAACCAGAGGGCCAGGTAGAGTTGTCAAGAAACCTGCAAATCGCAACAGCTGCTATAGATTCAACAGGAATGTGCCTTTTTGTTGCTTTTGCAATTTTAGACCAACCCGATACATTTAATGCTCTTATGGATCTGATAGGTTCATTTACAGGTCAATCTTTTACTGGAAGTGATTTCACAAAGCTTGGCAAAACTGTTCTGGAAGATGAAAGAATTTTCAATATAAAGGCAGGGTTTACAAAAGAACATGACAGGCTGCCTGAATATTTTACAAATGAATCTGTTGCACCCCATAATGTAAAATTCGCGGTTCCGGATAACGCTCTTGATACGGTTTTTAACTGGTAGTATTTTAACACTATGCTGTAATGATAAAAATGAACAAGGGGGTCACATCTCCCCCTTGTCTATCCCACATCTTTTAATTGACCTGATAAATATTTATAAACAACGCTCGATACTAAAGTTTGGTAAGGTATACCTTCTTTTCTAGCTTTAACTTGAATACCTCTGAAATCTTTTTCGCTAATCCTAAAATTGTGCTGTCAATAAATTGTCAATCAAGACAATTTTTAATAAATGAAATAAAGCCTGGTTCATCTTTTCCAAAGGAAATTTCAACACCAATTACAACCAGATCAACAGGCCATTTTACCTTGTTATAAATTCGCATATAATCTTTTTGTGTTGTAAGAAGATATTTTGCATCTGATTTTTTTGATATTCGCGAAATTTTGTTAAAATCTTTTTCTAAATAAAAATAATGATCTGAAAATTCTAAAAATTCTGTTATAATACAGCCAATTTCTGCGACAGTCTGTCTAAAAGAGCCATTGCATGCTATACCTGAAAATGCAACGACCTTTTGCCCTTTCAAAAAAGTAAAATCATACGATTTTGTATTTTTTTTTTGATCAGAATAACTATTTTTTTTTACAGCTTGAAAAACATAAGGGTTATGGCAAGAATAAAACACCGGACAAGGTTGAAGTTTTTTTTCTGCTTTTCTACAGAAAAGTGATTTATAACCATTGGTTTTTTGGTTAGATCTGGTTATAATAACAGCATCTGCTCTTGATAACGATGAAACAGGTTCTCTTAACACTCCCCTTGGAACAAGATGTTTGTTTCCAAAAGGACAAGAATAATCTAAAAGGACTAAATCCATATCACGATTAAGCTGGCGGTGCTGGAAAGCATCATCTAAAACCAGAACATCTGGTTTGTACAATTTTAATATCTTTTTTCCCATATCAAATCTTTTTTGGCCTACAGCCACAGGAACATTTTTCAGCATGTTAGCCATCATAAATGGTTCATCGCCTGACGCGTCAGGGCCTAAAAAAATTTTGCTTCCATCGCTTACAATACTGCCACGGTTTTCTTCACTTCCCTTGTATCCCCTGCTGACAACTGCCACTTTGTATCCCAATTGTTGCAACAACCTGACAACATAAATTGTCATGGGTGTTTTTCCGGTACCGCCTACAGTTATATTACCTATGGATATAACCTTGCAGGAAAGTGTCCTGGAAGCTATAATTCCAGCATTATAAAAGCTTTGTCTAATATTTAAAGCTATATTATAACAACTTGATGTTATTAGTAATAATGACTCCAATGAAAAAAAATTGGGTTTATCGCAACTTGTCATTACCGTCTCAATTTTTTTTTTTATTTTTTGTATCACTTAATCTTTCAGATCATACATCAAAAATATAAAAAAGCTCTGATTTTAATGTCATAAGACTATTCAGCATACATTAAAATAAGAATTCCAAAACATAAAAAAGATATATTTGCAATCCATGCTGCCACTATGGGATGGAGTATTTCTCCATATCCAAGGGATATACAAAAACTGGAAA
>Ga0209345_10000785_pt1 | contig 40556 bp, 73 predicted proteins | sample Cruoilmetagenom7_FD_187294 | JGI IMG/M metagenome (GOLD analysis project Ga0209345, IMG submission 187294) | Oil polluted marine microbial communities from Coal Oil Point, Santa Barbara, California, USA - Sample 7 (SPAdes) (version 2) | ecosystem: Environmental > Aquatic > Marine > Oil seeps ...
ATGAACAGCAGCAGCAGCATCAGCAGCAGCAGCATCAGCATGAACAGCAGCAGCAGCAGCAGCAGCAGCAGCAGCAGCAGCAGCAGCAGCAGCATCAGCAGCAGCATCAGCAGCATCAGCAGCAGCAGCATCAGCATGAACAGCAGCAGCAGCAGCAGCAGCAGCATCAGCAGGAGGAAGACCGTTATCAGCCCATGCTTTGATCAAATTCTTAACTTTAATAACAGCGTCACTTCCAGGGAGGCCATTTAGCAGGCACAGTAGGAAATTTGGCAACACTGGCGTCAGGTCGGTTCCGACTGGGATTGCTGACAGCAGCCTTTCAGTCCACGCTATTTTTTCATTTTGGTTTTGGCCTTCAAATAGCAGATCTTGAATCTTAGTGATGAAAATGGGAACGCCGAGCGAGTCGGCTAGATTTTGGTGTGAACTGCTCTCAAAATTAGTGCCGTTGATCTTGTTGACATCTTGAATAGTGCAGCCTACAGAACACCCTCGAAAGTTTCCGTCATCGTCTAACACGCCGAAAGTTCCTGATATGTACTGATCAGCTAGCCGGTGCTGTCTGGCCATTTCTATCAACTGGCGCTTGTACTCTGGGTCATTGTTAAATGCTTGCATGGTTTTCTCCTTTAGTTAGCGAGCCTTTTAAAGCCGTGCTCAGGGCTGGGGAGTTAGTCTTCTGCGTGTTCTTCTTGGGCCATACGAAGAAGCGAATCGTTGACTTTTTTCTGAATCGAGGCCATCGCTATAGCGCGCATCATGTTTGTTGCGTTTTGGTCTGCGCTTTCGGCTTCTGCGTTCAGGTTGGCGATGATTTCGGCGATATCGTTTGACAGCTCGTAGCCATCATCAATGATCGCGTCATTGATCAAATCTTCGTCTTTTCTGTTTTCCTGAAACGTCCGCTCTATGGCCTCATCGCGCTCATCCATTTCGGCTTGCTGCGCGTCGGTCAGCTCGTGTGGGTTTCGGTCGTCGGTTATTCTGTCAATCATGCTGTCGGTTAAATTGTTGCTCATTTTCCGTTCTCCTTAGTTATGTTCTGCTGACTACTTTAGCAATATATTTCAACTAATCAAGAGGATTATTGTAATTAATTGCATATTTATTAGTTAACAGTCCAAACACAAAAAGAACCAGCCCGGCACCAAGCGGCGCGTTTATCACCCACCAGGGAAAATCAACATCGCCGGTTAGCTTCAGGGTGATGAATAGCGCGCCCATTAGATAGAGGCTGAATTCGTTCTTGCTCATTTAGTTAACAACGTAACGACGCCAGCAAACAGCAGCACGAAAACCAAAATAACCAATAAGAAAGCAAAGCCCCCCCACAATGGGGACGTAATCAGCCACCATGACCAGCTTATTACCCCGGTAAGTTTTAGCGTTATAAAAACGATGGCTAAAAGACCGAAAACCCCGATACCACCACTAGAATTGTTGTCGCTCATTTCACTTGCTCCTATTTACAGTCTTTTTGATTTATTAAATGTTCAGTTCTAACCATTTTGCACACGGTGTCGGTAACCATCTGCTCATATGCCATTGAATAATTCAACCACCTGCTCGACTTAAACCCTCCGTAAACCAGCAAACCACCGACGATAAAGACAAAACAAATAGCGGCAAAGCCAAATAAAGCATCCTTAATTTTTGTTTTCACTTTTCCACCTCTGCTGATTTTGTTCGTGGCGAGAATTTAACAAAAGAACCATTAATCATTCTCGATCCGAGCTTGCCTGACCCTATCGCCCTTCCTTCACAAGTAGCACAAACTATTTGCCCTTGTGGTACTTCGCTATATAGCATTGCGTTTTTCCGTTGCCTTTTTTTGCTGCCAAGAAACCCACTGTTGCCGCACCAAAAAGTAACGCTGGTATGAGAATATCTGCCTTCCATTGTGTGAATTCTTGCGTATCGAACACGGTGGAAATATTTCCCTAGCTGACCGTTAAAAAATGGCAATGATGCGGTTATGTTCACATGGCCTAGATGGGGCGGAAGATAACTGCTGTCATCTTCAACATTGAGTCTGACTTTCACGTTTCAACCTCCGCACTAATCCGCAGCCGTTTAGCCATTCGACGGGCTCCGCGCAGGGCAGCGTGAAACGTGGTGTAAGCTGTCACTTTTCGCATCCCCGTGAACTTTATCGAGGAATCGCTTCTTAGGTAAATTTCCCACCAATAGCATTTATCGAAGCACCCGTTGTATTCGACGGCAATAACCCAAGTCGATTTATTCACCCGTTCGCCTCCTTGTAATCGATACATTCGTTAAGGGCCATGTCTAGCGACTCCATCAAGTGCTGAGCATCGTAAATGCTTACCTCTCTAACATCACCCTCACCTAGCGTGATAACGATCTTATGAGGCTGTAGCGGGCTTGTGGGGCGCTCGTAGACTGCGGTTTTCATAGCCACACCAACCCAAGGACAGCCAGCCCGACAACGCACAGGCTGCCCATCAGCCATTTAATGCTGAAAACTGGTCTATCGGTGAATGGGTCGTGGATCGGGTTTCTCTTCGTCGCCTGCTTTTTCATTTTTCCACCTCTCTATATTTCAAACCGTGCAGATCGGCCAGCGCTTTTGCAGACTCCATCAGGGCCATAGTGGCCCGCCGATCTTCGCTGTGATTGCCCCAATGATCTAGTGCGTCCTGCAAACAAAACCAGCGGCAACCGGCCCCGATGTAGGCGACGCCGTTAAGGTCGCACAGGACTTTTCTATATAGGTCTGCTGATCCTATGTCATTGATTGCGGTGGCCCATTTACCGATTGTGGCCCATTCACCGATTGTGGCCCATTCACCGATTGTGGCCCATTTACCGATTGTGGCCCATTCACCGATTGTGGCCCGGTCACCGATTTTGGCCCCTTCACCGATTGCGGCCCCTTTACCGATTGTGGCCCGGTCACCGATTGTGACCCCTTCACCGATTGCGGCCCCTTTACCGATTGCGGCCCGGTTACCGATTTTGGCCCCTTCACCGATTGCGGCCTCTTCACCGATTGCGGCCCCTTTACCGATTCTGGCCCATTCACCGATTGTGACCCCTTCACCGATTGTGACCCCTTCACCGATTGCGGCCCCTTCACCGATTGCGGCCCATTCACCGATTGCGGCCCCTTTACCGATTGCGGCCCCTTTGCCGATGATCATCCGCCGCCCTGCCTCTAGCGGATATAAACCATCTGGGACAATCGAGAATCGACCATCTTTAATCCATGTTGAAGTATCGTGAATCGTGCCTTTTTGGTCTGAGTAGTTAAGTTTTAACATTCCGTTCTCCTTGTGTGATTTAGGTTCAATTTAAACCATGCTATCGGCAAATGCAAACTTTTAAAAAACTAATTGCAAATTAAAGCCAAGATGGTAAGATTTGCGGCATGACTAAAAAAATGGAAGCTAAGCTAAGAGTGGCCGCTAAAAGGTTCGTTAGAGATTTTGGCGGCGGAACTGAGATTTCAGGCAGGTTGAACGCTGCCATTATAAATGAAGGAGGTAAGCCTATAACCCCGCAAGCCGTGCGAAACTGGGCGATAAAAGGGAAGATTCCGCACAAGCGTCTAGCCCTGATAGAGCAAGTTTATGGCGTAAAGCCGGGAATGCTGAGGCCGGATAGGGTTTGGGTTAAGCCAACTAACAAGGAGGTTTGAACCATGAAATTTATTGGTAAATATTTGAGATTCGTCGTGATTGGGGCGATTCCAGCGGTTCTCGCTGGATATACAGCCACCCAATGGCAGTGGTGGGCATCGTGCGCGCCTCTATGGATTGGCGTTTGGCTGCGTGATTTTTGCCTGCTCTATCAAGTTGATTGGGGGCTATAACCAAAGGAGATTGAAAATGGCTGAAGATAATATGAGCTATAGAATGACTATTTTCCCAGCAATGGAAGAAACCAATGAATCAAAGGTCTTTTTATTTGAATCTGTCGAGCAGATGATTTCTGGCAAAGATGTAGCGGCAGATTTGCTGATTTTTTTGCAAGACGATTTAGGGCTGATGCGGGACTACTCCAATTGTTTCTTACTGGAAGAATGGCATGTCGATGAAGGATGGGTTGAGCACGAAGAGAATTAGCAACGCCCCCACCAGGGCTAACTTAGGAGAATGATGTGAAAAAAGTAATAGCCCCGTTCTCACCAGATGAGGTTAATTGCCTCGTTTACCGCCAATTAGATACATCAAGACACCCATATACTTGCGGCGGGTGTAGGCCGGCCAAGTTATTGCACCCCACAAATGAAGGACTGAAGTGTTGTTATTGCGGCGAAAATCAAACATGGGCACATAAGGCAGACACCGAATATTACATGGTAAAATAGCGACGCGCCGAAAGGTGAAACTGGTCTAGGCTAGCTACCGAATCGCGGAAGTCGTTACTCCGCTTGACCAGTTAATTACAATTTAGATCGCGCCGTGACAGCGCAAAGCAAAAAAGAGTAACTAGACGGAGGCAAATATTAAAGCCTCTAAAGTCTGATTGGCCCTTTGGGAGCCTTCAGATCAACCTATGATCATTCCGTCGGGCTATACGTCACTCCGGGGGGCTGATCAGACCTTAGAGGCGTTGATATGCCAAAAAGAAAAAGCATCGGTAAAAAGTTACGTTTTGAAATATTCAAGCGCGACCTTTTCACTTGTCAATATTGCGGTTCAACACCTCCGGCTGTTGTTTTGCAAGTTGATCACATTATCCCGGTTGCCAGCGGCGGCGAAAACACAGAAACAAACCTGATAACCGCTTGCCAGGGATGCAACCAAGGGAAGGGGGCTGTATCGCTATCAGAGTCTCCTGAAACTCTGGCTAAGAAAACCGAGCTTAGAGAAGAGAAGCGGGAGCAGTTAAAGGCGTTTGAGCTAATGCTTAAGCTAGAAAAATCTAGGCTAACAAGAAATACCAATCAACTTGAATCCTACTTTGCAGAACAATCTAACTGTGGATTCAGCGATTCATTTAAGGTTTCTGTTAAGCGGTTTTTTGAACGGCTACCAAAGCAAAAGGTTTTTGATGCTATGGAGATAGCCGTAGCAAGGGGGCTAGATGCCGAGGCAACGCTAAAATATTTTTGCGGCGTATGTTGGAGCATGATCAAGGAGAAAGATCATGCCTAGATCGCGGAACATAAAGCACGGATTCTTTACAAATGATGATCTAGCAGAAGTGCCGCCACTCGGGCGATTGTTGTTCATTGGCCTTTGGACTCTTGCCGACTTTAACGGCAACTTGGAATGGAAGCCGAAGCGCATAAAAGCTCAAATTCTTCCCTACGATGATTGTGATATTGAGAAACTCGGGATTTATCTCGATAAATCTGGATTTATCTCGATCTATTCGTTGAATGGTAATCGCTATGCAAATATCACCAACTTCGACAAACATCAGAGACCACACATAAACGAAAAGAAAAAAGGAACTGACATACCAGAGTTTGACGGGGCTCGAACGCAAGTGATTGATTCTAAAGGTGTCGGTACAAATCCCGATTCAATCGGTTCAAGTAGCGAACTAATCGGTACAAATACGCCTGATTCCTGTTCCCTGATCCCTGATTCCTGTTCCCCTAATCCTGATCACCTAATCCCTGATTCCTCTGACAAACCAAGTTCAAAACAAACGCCGGACAAGCCCGACGATATTAAAAAAATACCGCCTAAAATTTCAGACGTTCGTGATTACATGGCTGAACGGGAGTTTGCAGACCCTGGAGGCGAATCTGAAAAATTCTGTGATTTCTACGAATCGAACGGGTGGAAGGTCGGCAAAAACAAAATGAAGTCTTGGCAGGCTTCCGTTAGAAACTGGCAAAAGAACGTTTCTACCAGAAACGGATTCAACAAAGAGCCGGAAACGGTAGATCAATTCGTAAGCAGGGCAACCGCAGCCGGTGAGCGGTTACAGGCTAGGCTAGATCAACGTGATGAAACGGGAGCGGCTGGCAATGGATAAATCAGACGGCGTTAAATTTGCTCAACTATGGGCCCTTGGTTATGAGAACTACGGCAAGACACCTAGCGACGCGCTGACAGAGTTAGCTTTTGACGTGCTATCCAACCATGGTTTTGACGATATTAGGCGCGCTGTTATGACTCACATACAGACCAGCCCTTACGCGCCGAAGCCTTCTGACATAAACCAGCTAATCGGCGGCGATCCTGACAGCCGAAAACTAAAATCATGGACGATGGTAGAAGAAGCAATTCGTCGTGTTGGTGGATATGAATCGGTAGTTTTTCCAGATGCTGGAATTATGGCCGTGATTGATGAAATGGGTGGATGGGTGAAATTGTGCAGCGTCACCAATGAGGAACTGCCATTTATCCGCAATGAATTTGTGAAACGTTATGCGCCCTACCTGAACAAATCGCCGGACGAATACCCGCGTCGGTTGTCGGGTATAGCTGAACAGGCAAACCAGCTAACGCACCCTGACCACAAGCAACTGCCAAAACTGATCGGAGACCCAGAGCTGGCGAAATTGGTTTACCAAGGCGGCGGAGCGCCACGGCTAGCGGTTTCTGAAATGCCGCAATCAATCAAAAAACTAACGGAGAAATTAGATGTTAATTAAATCACTAGCAGGATACGCAATATCTATGGGGCAAGGCAGCGCTTGGGTTCACCCTCAATCAAGATTGGCTAGCCCAACAATTCCACCGGGCAAAGCAAGGCCAGACCGCAAAAAGAAACGCCGGGCACAGCGGGCGGCCAGGCGGTTGAACCGGTGAGCTCTTGATCTAACCAGCAATTAATTGCATTAACAGCTTGATCTAGTAGAAATATATATCTACACTACCCACAGACACCAACAAGGAGAACGAAGAATAATGAACCCATTCACAAAAGCGGCGCAAGCCAAGGGATGGACAGGCGATGAAATTGCCGCTCTGTGGCGTGTAAGCGGGCGGCAGATTGCCAACGTAGCGTCGAACCCTAAACCGCGTGATTGGTACGCTCTTGCAGGCATGGAAAATAAATCAGGGCTGGTGCCCAGAAAGGTCGATTCTGGCTATCAAGTTCTGATGGGTAAATGGAGCGCTTGAAATGGAGCTAAAAAACGCAGGGTTTGAGAACACCGAAGTTGATAGGCAAAAAGCCCGGCACCGGATGATTGATGGGGAGGAGTTCCACTTTAGTGAGTACACGATAAAGTTCGACGGCAATTCGTTTGTTTTTATTAGATCGGGGCATCAACCGTATTCAGAGGCTTATATTTGGTCTCACATCTATTTATGGCAAGTAGAAGTAGACTGGAAAGCAGAGCTTAGCCCTGAGAATCCTCGGTGGTGCAAAGTTTCTCACGAGGGTAAGTGGAGCTTCCACTTAATCATAAGAATAGACAGCGAAGAGCTTTACTTTTCTGACTATGGCTTGTGTTTATGGGATGCAATCCCAGTCTCCGACGAACTAGCCGCCCTGCTAGATGCTGAGCTAATCAATGGCTAGATTAACCAAGGGTCTAGGTGGCTGGCAGCCGTCCGACCAGGCTAGCCGGGTAGAGCTGGAAAACGTCGATCATGTCATAGCGTTTCCAGCCGACAAGGTAGACGACAAGGCCCGGTCAATTGCCCAAAATCGTCTTTTATGGAAATGGTTGACCGCCATGGAAAAGACCACGGTAGAGGCGCACAAAGGAAACCCGGCTTCTGATTGGCACATGCTGTTTAAGGAGCAGTGCTTATCAATAATTTACGAGCGGGACGACCAAGGATATGCTGAAACGATGCAAACATTGCGCGACCTTTATCGGCACGATCACCAAATGGCGTTAAGGCTGCGGGTAGGCGTTTTGCAGCTCACCAGCACGACACAGGCTAGCGTTAAGCAGTTTAGCGAGCTACTTACCCATGTAGACCGATTCTGCGCTGAGAACGGGATACAGCTACCGGCTGATCCTGGGCTTGAAGAGCTGGCGAAGGTGGCAAGATGAAATACTTAATTGAAATCATTAATTTTGCATACCAGCAGAGAGTTGATTCTAAGCAAGGGCTGATCACGTACGAAGATGATTCAGAATCGCATCATCAGGACGGGCGTCAAGTTGGCAGAGAAGAGGCTTATGAGGCTGTTATTAAAAAGTGTGCTGAGATGATAGTTGATATGATGGTTGAGAGAACTTAACGATTTAGGTAAAGCGCGGCAGCTCTTTGCGGTCGGCTTGGATTTCTTGTTATGGCTGAGATTTATAATATACATGATGAAATGGCTTTTTCGCATGATTGCGGAAGCGTTAAATTTAACTTGCTGAAAAGTGGCTCTATAGAGTGCGATGGTTGTCAGCAGAAAACAAACATGAACTGGAGTGAAAAAATGGACTCAAGCAAAGTAGCTGAATTGAGCGGACTGGAAAAGCTAAACCAAGATATAGGCGAGGCGACTGCCAACGAAATTGAAAAAGCCAAAGTTACCGTAATAAACGCGGTAAAAAGCAATGGTGGTTATGCGTACTGGAGTACGATTAAGAGGTTTGCCGGTGGTGGAGATAGTGATTCCGCTTTAAGCAAGGCGCTAAACGCACTACTTAAAGAAAAGAAGTTGCGCCAAAAGGAAGATGAAATTGAGCATGATTGGGAATACAGGCTGGTCCGCTCGTAGAGCCATAACAGCCATCTACACATAAACAGGGGCAGTTAATGACATTTTTAAGAAAAAAGCCAAATAGCTTGCCAAATATATTTAAAGACGTTGAGCCTTACGTTACACCTGATATAAAAGATTTCATAGGGGGCCAGATATTTGATGCCACGAAGGTGGGTTGCCTTCATGAAACCTGTCCGGCATGCAGAGGATCAGGTCAAAGAGATGATGGGTTAGGTGTTTGTGTTCACCATATATCCTGCCCTTGCCCTAAGTGCTCGCCGAGATGACAACTAAAGCCGAAAGTGATTACATGGCGAAGGTGGCCGCGCTGCCATGCTGTTGCTGCGGGGCTGCGCCACCTAGCATTGTTCACCACATACGCTCATTAAATCGGGCACGTGAGGCAGGTTTAACCGTCCCGCTCTGCCACGAACACCACGTAGGAGACTTTTCAATCCACAAAACGCCGCAGCAATTCGAGGCGGTATACGGGAGCCAGTTTTTGATGCTGGCAAAGACTATTATTGATGTTAGTGAGGGTGGGTGATGAAAGAACATAACGGATATCAAATCACGGCTGTTTTGTGGTTGATTCTTTCACGGTTAACGGCTGATGTTGATTTGTCTATGTACTGGCTTTGCGTGGTTATAGGTTGCGCTAACTTAGTCCTTTTTGTTGTCGGTGACGTAGAAGAAGCATTTAACAGGAGGCGCGAAACCAAATGACTAAACCAAACCTAAAGCGCTGCCTATGCGGTGAGGTGCCGGAAGAAATATTTGTTTATCTGGGGGATGATTTTGCACAACCATCATGGGCGGCTCCCTCTTGTTGCGAAAAGTTGCGGATAGGGTTCGATGCGGATGGCGAAACTGCCGTTTCTGAAAAACATCGATCTTTAGCCTACGCCGCATGGAATGACGCGCCGAGGGGTGGGGAGTAGATGACAACCCTAACCAAAATGGCAGCAACCCTAGAATCTGTCAACCCAGCAAACAAACCCATGACCCTGCAATACATGGCAGAGCAGTGGTGGCCGGATGCTAAATGGCTAAAAGCCAGCGCCACAACCCACAACGGTGGGGCCAGAAAAGGCGGTTTAGTAGCTGCCGGATTCGCGGCGAAGATGGCAAAGGCCGGGATTTTAAAAAACTGCGGAACTAGCCCGGTTACCTACGTCCTAGCCAAGCAAACGGAGAGCAACCAATGACCAACCCAATCAAAAGCGTCATCAGCCCAAAAACACCCCACGGCAGCGGCTGGGTTGATCTCGGCCCTACACCAATCACGGCAACCACCGGATTCGAGAGAAACGCCTGGGAATATCCAGCCCAACAAATAGTCGCAATCTCAGCAGTAGAAGTTGCTCGCGACCCCAACGATATCGACAAGGGCCCCGAATACCACCTATCAATCAGCAAACCAGGCGCGCGATGCACCCGAAACGAAGCCCGGTTTGTGACCAAAGCCTTTGGCATGACCGACGCCGAAGAAGACAACCACGTCCCAGGCGGATTCGTCCGCAACTACTGGCTACCCGTCGCTGAAAACCTAATCGGCCACGAGTGCCAATGCAAAGCCACCGAACCCGCCATAAAAGAAGACAAAGGCAACTTTGTTTGGCGTGGGATTAATAGTTAAAGGGCCACCCCATGAAATCTCTATTCATCCCACTAAAAACAGAATATTACGAGGCTTTCGAGTCCGGTGATAAAGATGAGGAACTACGGGCATACGGCCCTCGCTGGAACCACGAAACATGCAAAGAAGGCCGGGAAGTCATTTTGTCGAAAGGCTACGGCAAGAAAAACCGCATGAAGGGGGTGATTTGGCGGTTTAAAAAACAACATGGATCGTTATTTAGGTCCACTTATAAAGCGGCGATATTGGCTGTCTACGGAACTTTGGACATTGATATTGCCTGCATATCTATTACCGATCTGACACCAATTAACCAACCGGCAGGCCCGCAAGGATAACCAAGGATCGGGAGTCACCCGGTCGCCTGCCGCCTAATTTGAGGTAACAACCATGGCCCTAGTAGTAATCAGTATCGATAGAGACAAACTTCCAGAACATACCACCGAACAGTTTGAAGAGTGGGTTAGGTTTCAGGTAGGGCATTGCGGACACATGAGCGCAGAAAACCCTATCGACACTGATCTCGATGCAACCGTGATGGAAATTTAAGGAGAAGTAGAAAATGAGTAAAGACCTAAATTTATGCCAATTCATTGGTCGGTTGGGCAAAGACCCAGAGATTCGATACACAGCAGGCGGTGATGCCGTCGCCAATTTTTCGATTGCTTGCGGTGACGACTACAAAAAGAAGTCAGGCGAAAAGGTTGAGCAAACTAACTGGATAAACGTTGTTGCATGGGGGCGACTGGCTGAAATTAGCGGCGAGTATCTGAAAAAAGGCAGTCAGGTTTATCTGTCTGGAAAACAGGTCACTAGAAGCTGGGACGACAAGGAAGGCAATAAGCGATACACCACCGAGATAGTCGCCAGCGAAATGCAAATGTTGGGCGGGCGTGGTGCCCCTGCAGGCGGCGATCAGGGCAGCAACGCCGGTAGCCCGGCACCAGACAGAACCCAGCGCCCTAGCGCACACCCAGCACCGCCAACGAACCAAGGCAACGCTGGCGGTTTCGACAACTTTGACGACGACATCCCCTTTTGATGGACACAGCCAACCCAAAAGTCGACATCGACTCATGCAGTAAATGTAGGTGGTGGAAATCGTTCAGAACAGTTACCGGACAATGCCGGAGAAACCCACCAGCAGCGCATTTTGACGAAGGGCACTACTGGCCGATTACAGGGCGGGCTGATTGGTGTGGAGAATTCAATGATAAAAACGAGAGTAAGGACTAATGACTAAGGGTAACCCGCTATTCGATTTGGAAAGAATGTTTAAGGTGATTTGGCGTGAGTGATAATGTAATTCCTTTGGGAATGGTTACGAGGCTAGATTTGCCGCCAGACCAAGTTTTATTGGGAGCAAAAGGCAATCTTGATGGCCTGGTTCTTATCGGATATGACAAAGACGGTGAGCTTTATTTTGCTTCAACTTATGCTGATGGAGGTGACGTGTTATGGCTGCTTGAGAAGTGCAAGCAAGCGCTTTTAGAGGTCAGTTGATGGCATGCGCAAACACAAGAGGGGTTGAGATACGGCCTACCAAGCATGCCATAGACCGTTATTCAGAGCGCTGCCCTGGTGGGCCTGGAATCCAGAGTGAAATGCAGGCATCACGGACTTGCGGCAGGTTAATGTACAAAAAAATTCGCAAAAAAGTCCCCGTGGCTGTTCGCCAAGGGCGCATTGGCCGCGATAACAGCCCATATACTCACTGGATTAGCCCGCAAAACACCATATTTGTTACCCACCCGATAACGCGCGGCGTCGTATCCGTTATCACATGCTGGAAGTATGAAGGTGATGCGGCGTGAGTCGAACTATAAGGGGGTCAAAACCCCATGGTGTTGAATGCTGGTCGAGGCGTAAGCCGTTATGCGAGGACGATAAGCACGGCAAGCGAGAAACCCGACGACTAGAGCGCCGACGTGATAGCGCAGTGGTCGCAAAATCAATGATCAATCCTGAAGATTACGAAAAGAGGATGCCAGGTGAATGAATCGAAAGCGTGTGAATCACTGGTTATGATCACAGGGGATGAAAGCGAAGGCTATCTAGTCACTTTCCCAAACCATCCCGAAGCGATTACACAAGGCGATACTTTGGGTGAATCCCTTGTTAACGCCGCTGATGCTCTTGAGGAGGCTTTATCTGGTGAATGAGATAACCGATATGTCATTAGCTCTTAAACAGGCAAGCGCTCGAATAGATGAATTAACGGCCGTGGGGTAATGAATAAACCACCATCAGTATGGGCGTGGTAAAATAAACAGATGATTACTCGCATTTATTTAGCAAAATGGCAGATAAGAAATGCCGTTGAAGGCGACGAAGACAGCCGTTTCGTTTGGAATCCTATGTTGGATGTAATCAACGAAATGGCCGGTGTCAGTGAGACCTTGAATCGAGATCAGCGGCCACGAGTTTCTTTTGAATATCCGTCTCGACTAGCTGATGGATCGCCGTCTAAACCGGCAATAGTGATTATTGTGACTGCTGAATCAATTCCTGATGACTGGGCCCTTCTCGATGGCGTCTATATGTTCCCGCCCCACGCTTTGGGGCACAGGATTGATGACATACCAGACGAAATAAAGGAGGGCGTGATAGATTCCCTAGCTGATTTCGGAGTGTCTTACAGCGACATAACGGGGGCTGACACTGTAGCGGATTTTATAGACAAAATAGAGAATTCGTTATTGTCGGTTTCAAAGCCTACCGCCGATAGATTTATAGGTAGGGCTGGTGATTTTGCGTGACTAGCTTAACCGATAATTTTGATAGCGGAACGGCTGGCGATGATATTGCTACGCGCTCCGGATGGTTGGTAGCCGGTGAAAACTATGACGTTAGGGTTTCTGACGCTAAAGGAGTTTATGGTACTAACAGCCCATCTGGATCTGGCCGTGGCGGGGCTATGTTTGACACTGGTTCTGGAGATCACTACGCAGAGCTGGAAATGTCTATTTTGTCAAACAACAGGATAGGGCCAGCAGTAAGAATTGTTGATAAAGACAATTGGCTAGGGGTTTATTTGGGCGGTTTTGGGTCTGGTGGCCTGCGGTCGTATGAAAAAATAGGAGGGACTATTGCTCAGTTAACAGCAGAACAGGGTATTGCTGGCAATGTTTATCGGTTGCGGGTAACAGATAACGGTGATGGAACGTCAGATTTTGAGATGCTCGAAAATGGGGTTTTAATGCCCGATGGAGCTCAATCGGTTAGTAACGCAGATTTTCCAACAACAGCAACAAATGCCGGGATAATGAATGATGGAACTAACGTGGCTTCGTCAAACACCTATTGGGATAATTTTGACGGTGGCTCTATTGGTGGTGGTGGCGGTGGTCGAGTAATGGGCGGGCTTGCTGGCAAAGGCGGGCTCGCTGGAGCTGGTGGAATTGCAGGAATCGGCGGGGGATTGGCGGGGTGACAGATAGAACGCTTGGCGATACGATATATTTTAAATTTTCCACCCGTGCTTTTGCTACTGGAATACCAACCACGCTATCAGGCACGCCGGTACTCTCTGCTTATGAAGACGCAAGTGTTACACAAATAACAAGCGGCGTATCGGTAACGGCTGACCTGGACGGCGTTACCGGGCTAAATTTGGCTACTATTGTAGCGACTAGCGGAAACGGGTTTGAAGCTGGCAAACAGTACGGCATCGTTATAACAACTGGGACAGTCGATAGCGTTTCTGTTGTCGGGGAAGTTGTCGGTAATTTCACGCTAGAAGCAAGCGCCGCATTTACCCGGCTAGGTGCCCCAGCCGGTGCCAGTGTTTCGGCTGATATTGCAGACGTTCCAACCGTTGCAGAATTCAACGCCAGAACTCTAACCGCAGCTGATTATTTTGACCCGGCAGCCGACGCAGTAGCTCTGGCAGCATCCCAACCAAACTACGCGCCCGCCAAAGCTGGCGATAACATGGGCACGGTTAGCAGCGTCACCGGTAACGTTGATGGATCAGTAGCTAGTGTAGTGGCAGCCGTAACAACTGACACGGCAAGCCGGGACGCCAGCAAGGCAGACGTTAGCGGGCTATCAACTTTTGACCCTACAACTGATCCGGTGGCAAATGTAACCACAGTGGGTAATATGCGCGGCACCGATGGGGCGAATACTACCGCCCCTGATAACGCTTCAATATCTGCCATCCTGATAGACACAGGAGCATCAATTCCAGCAAGCATTGCCGCGCTTAACGATGTTAGTGTTAGCGATATTCTGACAACCCAAATGACAGAGGCATATGCAGCCGATGGAGTAGCACCAACACTAGCTCAGGCAATATTTTTGATTCAGCAGTCAATAGGCGACTTTGCGATAGCCGGTACAACCATAACAACTAAAAAAATAGATGGATCAACCACAGCCGCAACCTACACGCTAGACGACGGCACCAGCCCAACCAGTCGGGCTAGATCGACATGATCGCAAACGTAGTAACAGCAGGGTTTGGAAATGGCACGTTTTCGGGATCATTTGCTGGCGTAGTGCTGAGAGGGTACGCAATAGGCGATGTGATAATAATTACGCCGGATTGCTTTGCTGGATTTATTGGCAAAATATACGGATCATCAAGCTATATTGGGGGCATAGATGATAGCGCTACCGGGTTTAATGGGTTGGTCGATGGTCAGTTAGCCCTTACAGGCGTTGTTACTGATCGCGCGGGCTACTCTGGCGAAGTAATTAGCAGCTCGGGGTATACTGGAGATATAGACGACTCTGATACAGGGTTTGATGGCGCTATAACTGACAAATCAGGATTTAACGGGGGTCTTTGTGGCTGTTAAAGAAAACGAAGTAGGAAAGCTGCTGATAGTTGGGGCTAGTTTTGATTTGTCCGGCAACAGCGATTTACGGGTAGTGCTAACAAAGCCAGACAGCACTGAGATAACTAAAACATCGGCGGATGGGGTAACAGCTCCAGCAGTACCAATTACAGTTGATGTTGACGGGGTTTCAACTACTTTTGCGGCTAACGAATACTTCCAGTATCCAACAGAGGCCGGGGTGATGACTCCAGCAGGTAGCGGGTGGCAGATTCGCGGGGAGTACGTTGATGCAACGCCTAAAGATTTATGTGGCGATAATTCAGTATTTACTGTGGAGCCCTGCTAGTTGACTGAGCCATCCAGTAACGGCGCTCCTACCAAATATAGAGAGCTATTTGATGAGCAGGCTTATAAGCTATGCTTGCTTGGCGCGGTAGACTCAGAGCTTGCTGATTTCTTCGGTGTTGCAGAGTCAACTATTAACAACTGGAAGCATGATTACCCTAGTTTTTTGGAGTCCATCAAGAAAGGCAAGGATATTGCAAACGCAAATGTAGCTGAGAGCATGTACAAAAAGGCTATAGGCTACAGCCATCCAGAAGATAAAATATTCAATCATAACGGTGAAGCAATGGTCGTGCCGACAACCAAACATTACCCACCAGACACGCAGGCAGGATCACTATTCTTACGCAACAGAACCAGCGTTGAAGGGTCTATAGGTTTGAATTGGCGCGATAAAACAGAACAAGAGATAAGCGGCAACATCGGCCTAACAGACATGAGCGAAGATCAGTTAGACGACAAAATCAATCAGCTAAAAAGCGAACTTGAGCAAAGCTCAAAAAATTGAGTTAGCGCAACTGCTGGAAGAGCAGGTAAGGCGCAACAAGCAGTCTTATGGCTTGCGGGCTTATGAGCGGCTTTATGACTGGCAGCATCGACTTAATGCGGCAACAAAAGAGCACACGGCATGTTTGCTACTCGCAGCAAATCAAGTGGGTAAATCGCTCACCGGCTGCGTAATAGATTCATTTCATCTAACCGGTGATTACCCGGACGACTGGCAGGGCCACAAATTCGAGCGCCCGCCGATGTGCTGGCTTTTGGGTTACTCGGGAGAGAAAACCCGTGACCTGTTGCAATCAAAACTGTTTGGCCGTTTTACCGCTGGAGAATTTGAAGGCGGGTTGATTCCCAAAGATAAGATAGTTCTGGGCGGTTGGCGCGCTATGACCGGCACGTCTGGGGCTATGCGCGAGGTAAGGGTTAAGCATGTCAACGGCATAGCAACTTGTCAGTTCTGGTCATACTCACAAGGCCAGCACGCGCTTATGGGTGATGTTGTTGACTGGTACCACATTGACGAAGAACCGAAAGACAGTGAGATTTACCCGCAGGTTATAACCAGGACGCTGAACGGTGACCAGGGCAGAGGCGGACGCGGTATTTTGACGTTTACGCCGGAGAACGGGAAAACCCAGTTAGTCTCTAAATTTATGGATGATCCTGTTTCCAGTCAGTACTTGCAAACAGCAACATGGGACGATGCGCCGCACTTGAGCGAAGATGCCAAGGTTTCGATACTTGCCCAGTATCCAGAATATCAACGGGCCATGAGATCAAGAGGCGTCCCGTTAATGGGTGCCGGTTTAATATTCGAGCATTCGGAAGAGGCGATAAAATGCGCGCCCTTTGAAATACCTGCCCACTGGTACTTAATCAACGGCATGGACTTTGGCTGGGATCATCCGCAAGCGCACATACAATTAGCATGGGATATGGGGGCAGACATTTACTATGTGATCCATGCGTTCAAGAAGTCTAAAACCCAGCCATATGAAGCGTGGGAAGTGGTCAAGGGCTGGTCTGAGGGTGTGCCGACTGCATGGCCTCATGATGGGCTACAAACCGAAAAAGGCAGCGCCAAGCAGCAGCGGGAATACTACGACGAGGCCGGGTTTGATATGATTGACGATCACGCGACGTGGGAAGATGGCGGCAACGGGGTAGAGGCTGGGCTGATGGAGCTTAATAATCTGATGAAAACCGGAAGGCTAAAAGTGTTCGCCCATCTTTTCGAGGTGTTCGATGAAATCCGTCAATATCACCGCGTAGCAAAAGCCAACGGGAAAAGCGAGATAGTTAAAATAGGTGAAGATATAATCGATGCTATCCGCTACGCCTACATGATGCGCCGCCATGCAATCCAGAAAAACGATATCGGCGTAGATTGGGAAGAGGAATCCGGCCACTATGAAGAAACAAACGCGATGGGATATTAGCAATGCCAATTAAAGAACTGATTGAATTTGTCGGAAAAGAAAACCTTGTTGATGAGGTTCTGGAAGGCGAGAAAGGCGAACAGATTCTTTCTGATCTTGGCGGCAAAGTAAAGCGGGACTTTGATAGAGACTGGTCGTCTATGGGCGATTGGATGCACGCTGTCGATGAAGGTCTAAAGCTAATGCAGCAGGAATACCGCACAAAGTCAACGCCATGGGATGGAGCTAGTAACTTCAAGTCTCCTATGCTGTCTGAGGCAAGTATTGCGTTTGGTGATAAAGCATCGCTAGAAATATTGCGGGCACGCAACCTCGTTAAAACTGATGTTATCGGTAAGGACAGGGACGGATCAAAGAAAGAATTGTCAAGCCGGGTAGGCGAGGCGATGAACTACCAGGTCAACTACCAGATGAAGGACTGGAGACGTGACCAGAAACGCATGCTTTACATATTGCCTAACGTCGGATGTATGTTTAAGAAAACCGTTTATGACCCGTTGCAGGGCAAGACAGCCTCTCACGTTATCCAATACCCAGATTTTGCAGTGAATCAAGCCACTATCAACATGAGCGAGTGCCAGACGTTTACGCAGATACTCGACGTTGATTTAAATGGACTCATAGAGCGCCAAGCTGCGGGGACGTGGCGTGATATTAGTATTTACCCGGAAGGGTCAGAAGGTGGCGAAGGGTCAAAGGAGTCGGCAGAAACCGAAACCGCGAACGACAATCCAGATAGGTTTTTAGAGCAGCAATGTTTTTTTGATCTCGATGACGACGGATACGAAGAGCCCTATATCGTTACAATCCATGAGCAGACCATGACAGTGATGCGGATCGTGGCGCGTTACGATGATCGGTCTTTTATCGTAAAAACGCCAGAGGGCCGCGTTGTCAACCTTGTTGAGGCCATCAAGCAGGAATCCGCTGCGCTTATTAATCAAGGTTTTCAGCCTCCAGAGATTGCCGATATTGATAAATATGATCTAGTCAGAATTGAACCGATTCAGCCGGTTACTAAATACGGGTTTATCCCGTCGCCTGATGGTACGTTTCTTGATTTGGGTTATTCTCACTTGCTAGGCGCAATCGTTCAGGGCGTTAATACTTCGACCAACCAATTGACCGATGCTGGCACGCTGCGCAATGCGGGGGGCGGGTTCCTTGCCAAAGGGTTTCGTAAAAAGATGGGGACATTACAGGTCAAGCCTGGTCACTACAACTCAACGGACATAGCCGCTAGAGACCTGCACAGCGGCGTATTGCCCAACCCTAACCCAGAGCCAAGCGCCGTACTATTCGCGCTCAATGAGAAGCTAGAACAAAAAGGCAGGCAGTTCGCCGCCATCGTCGATACCAGCGGGCAGATACAGGGCAATACGGCACCGACTACCGCGCTAGCAATTATTCAAGAGGCACTTATCCCAACTTCTGCACTGATGGGCCGGGTACTCGATGGAATGTCTGATGAATTTCAGATTTTATATAGTCTGAACAAGCGCACGTTTGACCCAGAGCTATACAAAACCGTGCTTGATGATCCAGGAGCCAACGCATCGGCTGATTTCAATGATGAATCACTCGACATAGTGCCGACCGCAACACCCGAAATGTCCTCGAAAATGCAGCGCATGCAGTTGGCAACGGTAGAGATGGAAAATATACCCGCTGTCATTTCTGCGGGTGGTAATCCTCTGCCTATCGTGCGGAATTTCTTTGACCGTATCGGCAGTCAAAACCTTGACGAGATATTCCCAGAACAGCCGACCGACCAGCAGGCGGCGGAAATTAAACTATTCCGCGAGTCTCAGGACATTGAGAACCAGCTGCAAGCGCATCAACTAGAGCTAGCACAGTTACAAACCGAGCTGTTAGGCAGAGAGCAAGAACGGCTAGACGCTGAAACAAATATCAAGATCCAGAAAACCATCGGTGAACTAGAGAAACTACGAACCGAAAGCATTTTAAACCTAGAGAAAGCAGAGTCGGAGGAAGTTAAGAACCAGATAAATAAATACACAGCAGAATTGAGCGGAACAATCAGTATGTTAACTGCCATAGGAGCAGAAAATGATAGAAGAAATGCTAGCAGAAGCGAAGTCGCGCCACAGTCGGCAGCCGATCTCACAGGAAGATTATGACGCTTGGCGTCAGAACGACGTAACCAAGCGAATGTTTGAAGAAATAGAAATAGAGGTTTTGGAGCAAGCGCTAGAAGAGATGGATTCAGTAAATCTTGATGAATTGGCTCTTAATACGGCGTTTAACAAGGGGTGCGAGTCGTTCGCCAGAACGACCATTAACTGGTCACCGGAAGGCGTAAGGGGGCCAAACGATGAAGATTAAACCGTTAGGCTTTTACGTATTGTTGGAAATGGTCGAGGTTGAGAAAGTGACAGCCGGTGGCATTGTTCTACCCGAAGACCTTGTTAGCAAAGAGCAGGACGCCACGTCTGTTGGTTATGTCCGCGCTATCGGGCCTACTGCGTTTGCTGGATACCCTGGGTGCGATCCTATCCCCGGTGGACTGCCTGCTGATCAATGGGGTTTGTATATCGGTCAACGGGTTGAATATCGGAAATTCGAGGGCAAGAAATCATCTGAGCCCGGTTACGAAAACTACCGATATATTCCCGATTCTCACATCATAGGAGATGCTGGCAATGGAAGTTAAAGCCAACGAAAACACCAACAAACCGATAACTAATTCGCCCGTCGATGAAATTATCGAGGGCGTAACAGAACAGCCCAACACCGCTGAAGAAACCGCCCGCGCTGGTGGCTGGAAGCCACAAGATGAGTGGGAAGGCGACCCCGCAGAATGGCGAAGCGCTGAAGTATTTAATGAGCGCGGCGTTTGGATGGGCAAGCTAAAAGAGCAGCGCGCCCGTGTTGACCAGATGGAGCAGTCATTCAATACCCGGCTGGAAGGGGTCAACAAGCTACACAAGGTTCAGCTTGACGCGCAAAAAGCAGACCTAGAAAAGAGACGCGATGACGCTATCGATCTAGCAGACCGCGAAGCCGCTAACGGCTATCAGGATCAGATTGACACACTAAACAGCCAGCCGGTTGAGGCTGCGCCAGTCGATCCCGGTCAAGGTAACCTCGATGCTTGGAATGCTGCTAACCCGTGGATATTTGGTAACGATCCAAAAGCCGCTTATGCCAAACAGCAATTTGGCTCCTACCAATCTAGCGGGATGAGTGCCGACCAGGCGTTGGCGGCGATGGAAACCGACGTAAACCGGGCATTTCCTGAAATCAACCCGAGCCGCGACAAGCACCCTAGTTCGGAAGGTGGGAGCAGGCCGGGTGGTAAGCGGTCAGCGCCCAAGCTGACTATGGCAGACCTTACCCGAGAAGAAATGGGTATTTGGAAAACGGTAGGGTCAAGCTGGGGTAGTCAGGCTGAATTTTTGCAAGCGGTACAGGACGACAGGAGCCAATCATGAACGAACGCAAAGAGCGAAGCGACAAAGGAATTAAGCGAGGCCGTACCGGTGCAGATACGCCGCCCGCTATGCAGCATCAGGGGCTAGTTGAGGGCAGCCGGGAAGAGGTCGCGCACTCATCAGGCAGGCCACCAAGGATATCGATGAACAACATGAAAAAGCTAGGTTTTAGCGAAGGGCTAATGGAAGACGGCTATTATTACCGATGGTTCCAGGATCGAGATGGTCGAATATCTCAGGCGCAAGCGGCTTATTATGAGCCCGTAACCGATGAACAGGGTAATAACACGACCCGGCAAAGCGGGCCTTACACCATGCAGTTGATGCGTCTGCTTGCTAAATATCGAGACGAAGATTTAGCCCTGAAAAAAGCAGCTGTTCAGGCCACGCTTGAAACCGAAGCAGGTATAGGGCACAATGAATACGCGCCCGATCCAGAAACGGGCAGAGCAGAAGGCGGAAATAGCGCCATTCAACGCAGCGTTGAAAGTTAATTTAGAAATCTAGGCTCGTCAAACGGTAGACCGCCGGAGTTGATCGAGAAACGAAAGGGGAAACCCTAACTTTTTTCTTTTAATTACGGAGGTCTACCATGCCTGGTGGATTCAAACTCGCCAATACAGACTCGCAAGGGGATGTAACCGGCAAGCAGAAAACCTTTTCTGTTCTCGCAGCAACCGCAGAAGTGGTTGTCCCTGGTGATCTTGTTCGCATTGCAGGCACTGCAAATGCTCAGGGCGTCGCTAATGTTGCTATTGCCCCTGCCACTACCGCAAGCACTGGCGTTGTCATGTCGATTGACCCGACTTTTGCCGGTGAAGCGCTGTCGCAAACTCACCACGCAGCATCTACTCTAGGCACGATCAAGGTCAACGTTGACCCGAACGCGCTTTATGAGGTTGATGTTGCCAATGGGCCGCTTGCCATTACCAACGTTGGGCAGAATTGCCCGGCTGTTGTAACCGAAGCAACCGCTTCTGGCAGCCTATTCCCATCGGTGATGACTGCAAACGCAACCGGAGCCGCAACTACTGCAACCTTGCCTTTACGAATCGTCGCCTTGAAAGAGGATGCCGATGGTGTTCTGGGTAATGTTGCCATCGTTCGGTTGAACGCTACTACCGTCGCGCCCGGCGCAACAGGAGTTTAAGACATGAGCGGAACTATTTCAACGGGTTCAGTCCCACGATTACTCCAAGAAGGCGTCAATAAGGTCTTTGGTAATTCTCTAAAGGAACATTCGTCGAAGTACGATAAGATGTTCATGGTTGAGAGTTCGTCCAAGGCGTTTGAAGTTGACGTTCAACTTGAAGGCTTTAACCGTGCTTCTAGCAAGCCTGAAGGCGATGACATTACTTTTGATTCTCGTCAGCAGGGCTTCACCCCGAAGTACATTATGAGCACCTTCGCCAAGGGCTATATAGTCACTGAAGAAGCGCTTGAAGATGAACTTTACGGTCAGCTAAACGACGGCGCTCGGGCTCTAGCCAGTGTAATGAACATCACCAAAGAGATTGAAGCTGCTGCGATTTACAATAATGGTTTTGATGCTGGTTCGCTGATGGTTGATGGCGATGGTGTATCACTGTTCTCTACGGCTCATTCTAACGGGCCATCGGGGGGCACTTACTCCAACCGGCTAGCTGTTGACGCTGATCTTTCTGAGGCTTCTTTGGAAGATATGCTGATCCAGGTTCAGACGGTGGAAGATGCACGCGGTTTAGCGAAAGCTTTGCAGGCGGTTCGGTTGATTCATGCGCCAGCAAATGCTTTTGAAGCGCAGCGTATTTTGGGTTCAGTGCTGCAAAACGACACGGCTAACAACGCCACCAACGCTATTCGTGATATGCACGCGGTTCGAGATGGGAATCTATCTAATCCTTTCTTGACTGATACGACTGCATGGTTTCTGACTACTGACGCGCCTCAAGGACTGAAATACTTCAGCCGTAGGGCAGTTAGATTTGGTCAGGATAACGCGTTCACTTCGGGTAATGCTCGATTTAAAGCTGATGAGCGTTATGCTTTTGGCTGGACTGACGCACGCGGGGCTTTTGGCTCGGCAGGCGATTAAACGGGAGGGCTTCGGCCCTTCTTTTTTAATTAGTTACTGGCCCTTAACGGGTTGCTTTGGAGAAAGACATGAGTGGTACTAATTTCCCTAATGGTTTAGTTACGCGCCAAAAATTTGGCGGATCTTCGGCTGGATTTAAAAGCGCAGCTAGCACTAAATTTATTAACAAAACTGCCGTTATTCGGTGCGATGCACAGACGGCTGAGACACAAACTCAATTCACGTTGCCAGCTAGCGCAATTGTTAGCGATGTGTTCCTGAACGTAATCACGGTTGACGCTACCGAAACCGTTAACGTTGGCACGATGGGCACGTCAAACGATCCTGATGGGTACCTGGCAGGGGCTTCTTTGGCTACCGCTGGGCTGGTATATGGCTCGTTAGCTGATGGCGCGGTTACTCGTGGTGCGTTACTGTTTGAGATAACTGAGGCGACCACCGCAGCGGCTAGAATGCCTGATATTACTGCTGGTGGCGATCCTGTGTCTTATACCTGTTCAGCGGGTTCTGATACGGCGGTTTTCGACATCATTATCGAATACGCTGAAGTCGTTACCGAGGCCAGCTAACCATGGCCCGGCGAACGGTTACATTCGCGGGTGAAACTACTAAGAGCTTCGTCGCTAATCAGAGGCGCGGTTCTGAGTACAACGCAACAATCCAGAACCTAACCGACCAATCTATAACTATAACTGCTACTAATGATGACATCCAAGGCGATAGCCCAACGTTTGCTGCATCTGGCCTTGTCGTTGCAGCTGGCGCGCTGGGATCGTTAACAGCCGCCTATGATGGATGGCTGTTAACGGCATCGGGGCCAGCTAATGGCACCGTTAGCATCGTAGAAGCTGGATGAAAAACAGATTTGTTAGGGGTGATCACAATGTCATTTCTGATGACTCTGGGCAGAAGTTTAAGCGGTCAGAGATGAGGTATACTTGGGATGGGCTGTTAGTCCATGCTGCAACGGAATGGCAGCCCAAACAGCCCCAGATTGATATACGGGGCAGGAATGAGAAAATAGCAGTGATCAACGGCACCAGGACGCAGTCTGAAGATTTACCGTTGTTAAACCCGACAATAACTAAGGCTCAAATGGTATGAGCGCAGTTCTAACGGCAACGGCTCAGGACATTGTTACCGGCGCTTTGCGGCTAATTGGCGAGGTTGATGCCAGCCAGTCGGTTGACGCCGTTGAAATGCACGACGGGCTAGAATCCCTAAACTACATGGTTAAGAGCTGGCAGGCTCAGGGGCTGCACCTCTGGACTAAAACCGAGGGAGTTTTATTTCTTGATGCTGGCAAAACTGATTACAAATTAGGGCCAGCCGGTGATTATTCTGGCAATTTTGATGATTTTGTTAATACTGCGCTATCAGTGGCCGGGGCTGTTTCTGATCAGACCCTAACTGTCGCCTCAACAACTGGCATGGACGGTGCTGATGATATATTGCCTTCTGACCCTTCAGAATCTACGCAGGGATGGACGGCAGTCGGTGGAACTATCGCCATTGTTGACGGCTCGATGGTGGTATCGAATGCAACGCCTGTATCTGGTGAGGCAGAGAGAACTATAGAATCGCTGGTGCCGGGTAGGGTTTACCGGGTTATCTCTGGTTTCACTCTGGGCTCTAGCGTATCGGTAACGTATTCGATTAAGGACGGTGCAACCACGCTAGGCAGCGAGACTTTAACCGCTTCTGGAACGTCTAAATTTGAATTTACGGCCACGCAACTAAGCCATACGTTTGAAATACTGAACGGAGATACCGGCACCACTAACACCACCACAACCGATTCAATTGTGATTCTGGATACTACGACCGGTGACTTGGTTGGCGTGCGCCTAGATGACAACACCCGGCAATGGACTAAAGTCGTTGAGGTGTTGAGCGCTACGCAGATTTACAATGCGGACGGGCTGACTGGATCAGCTGCCATTGGTAAAAGCGTTTTCTCTATCCCTGAGCTTCTACATCGCCCTGTGAGGTTGTTACAGCTACGACGGGGTAGCATTGGTTCAAATAGCGAGATAGAAGCTAACCAGTGGTCTCGTGAGGAGTATTTCGCCCAGCCTAACAAGCAATCGCAAGGCACTATCAATAACTGGTATTACTCGCCACAGCTTGCCGATGGTCGGCTTTATGTTTGGCAAACCGCCAACGATGTAGACCAGCTGGCTCGATTCACTTATGAGCGGCCAATTAACGTTACTGAGGAGACCTCAGACGCGCCAGATTTCCCGTCAGAATGGTTTATGACGTTGAAATATAACTTGGCTGTCGAAATTGCCCCAGAATACCGGATTCCACAAGACCGATTAGCAGTTCTTCAATTTAAAGCCGCTGAGATGCTAGAAAACTCGCTAGGATTTGACCTTGAAACGGCGGGCCTATCAATGCAGCCGGATTTCACATAGTGGCGCGGGTAGAGCTTAATTTTGCTGATGGCTTTTACGTGAGCCAAACGCCGCCCCTGATAGATAAAAGGGTGGTTAATTGTTACCCGGTGATTCCGCAAGCCGACGCAGCGAGTAAGCGCGCCTTGTTGGGCACGCCTGGCATTGGAGATTTTTCTGATCTTGGCAGCGGCAATAGTCGTGGGGTGATTGTTTTTAACACTGGGATTCCGTACCGGGTCATTGGTAATTCATTGGTGTCTGTTTCATCGACTGGGGTTATTACCGACCACGGCAGAATTTCTGGCAGCAGTGACGTATCGATGGATAGCAACGGTATTAATATAGCAATCCAAGACCCGCGCGGGGATAGCTATTTTTTTACGCCATCGACCGGAGTTTTAGAACTAAACAATGGGTCAGTTTTTAATAGCTTCGGGCAGGCTGAAACCGTAACGTTTAAAGACGGGTTTTATTTCTACACTACAAAAACTATATTTTTCAGTTCATCACCAAAAACACAGAACGATGGCAAAGATTTTAACGCGCTAGATTTTGCTGATGCTGAGATCAGCCCGGATAGAATTACGGCAGGCCATAACAACCACAATCAACTTTATATTTTCGGCAAAGAGACTGGTGAGGTTTTCCAGACGATAACAACTTCTGGTTTTCCCGTGCAGAGGATAGCAGGTGCCCTAATACAGAAAGGTTGTACTGCTCCAAACTCCATAATTGATTTTGATAACAGCTTCCTTTTTATCGGGGGTGGGGCTGGCGAGAAGCCTGCTATATGGATGGCTAGAGGATCGAGTGCAACTAAGTTATCGACCAGCTCTATAGACCAATTGATTCATAAAAACACCGATGCCGACATAGGATTGGCTCGGGCCTTCTCATACGCTGAGAATGGCAACTATTTTGCCGTGTTTACTGTTGGCGATCATACGTTTGTATACGACGCGGCGACTTCAGCGCTATCAGGTCAGCCAGAATGGCACGAACGGCAGACCGGCGTCACCGATGGCAACGGATTTCAGCCATGGAGAGCTATCCACGGCGTGAGCGCTTATGGGTCGATACAAGTAGCCGATGATCGTTCTGGTAAAATTGGGGTTCTTAGTTCCGGCATTAAAACCGAATACGGCGAAAAGATAGAGCGGTTTTTTACAACAAAGCCATTCATCAACCAAGGCGATCAGGTTTTTAGCCATGAGATAGAGATATTCATGCAAACCGGAGTTGGTGACGAAACCACGCCAGACCCAAAGATCAGGATGGATTATTCAGACGACGGTGGGCGAAAATTTAGCAGTGAAATCCCTAAGTCCATGGGGGCTATCGGGCGATATAAAGACCGAGTGAGGTGGTCTAGGATGGGGAGTTTCCCGATGACCAGAATGCTTAGGTTCAAAATGTCAGACCCGGTTGATTTCAACGTCTATTCATTATTTGCAAATGCGGAGACGGTTACTAGTGGCTGATATTTTCCCGCCAAGGCGTGATGAACCTTTAATCAATGAGTTTGGATTGCCCACGTTGAGGTTTGCGGAATATTTAGAAGGGGTGTCTGCGGTTGCTTCTTCTGATCAGTCTAGCGGTAGTGAGAGCACGGTTCCGCTTTCTTACCAACTATCGCAACAGATAGGGACAGGTGACCCGCTAACAAGCGATGAAACCGGATTTACTGTTGATTCAACGCTGCTATCAGTGGATATGACGGAAGCATAATGGCCCAACAAATAGTAAACGTAGGTACTGAGGCAAACGATCGAACGGGCGATGATTGGCGCACAGCGTTTATAAAAACAGTTTCTAACATATCAGAGCTTTATGCCGCCCTGGGCTCAACTGTTTACGTGTCATCTGAGGCTGATTTTCCTACGCAAGATGGAACCACCATAACACTAGAGCAGAACACAGTTTATGTGTTAGGAGCTTCATTCACGGTTGCCAAACACTTCGTATGCCAAACCGGGTCAAGCATTACTGGCTGGAGTCAAAACGGATACACGCTGACATATAGCGGAACCGGTTCGATGTTTGAGATAACCGACGCTAGTTTTTATATCCATGATATCAACGTTTCTTGCCCATTAGCTCAGGTTTATAACGCGGCAGACTCGCTCGGAGGTGTGCACACCTTCAAATCTCAATCCGTGGAAATATCAGGGGCGGCGAAGTGGGGCACTTTCGATGATTTACGGATAATTATTGTCGATTCATGCGGCGCGCCCGGGGTGGACGACGGTATTTCTTTTGCCGGTAGCAGCATGGTTGGCGTGCTAATGTCGAATAGCGGCATGCAATCAACGAGCGCTTCTTTTAAAGGAATCGATTTAGACTCCGCATCTATCCCGTTTATGGATTTGGCATCTCTCAGGATGTTCGCGCCAGCCGGTGCCTATGGCATTTCTGGGCTTGCTAGCAACGGCAACATACCTAGCGGTTCAATAGCTGATGTGACCGGGTGCGCTTTCCTTGGCGGCATGACCGATTTAGAAAATATCACGGTTGATGACGTTCGATGGAATTTTACTAAAAACAACCCAACCGAAGACACCAACCCGGTAGCGATGGCGTCAGTTAACGGCAATTCTACTGAGACAGTTATAGCAGCGGTTAACACACCTGTTAAGGCTGTTGGAGTCGCCACGATAGAGGCTTCTTCGTTTTTCACGGTTGATACCAGCCTAAAAGCGACTTATATCGGGGAGAGGCAAAAAGCGTTTTTAATCGATATAAACGCGACGATAGAGTCTGCTTCAGGCACCAATAAAGATATTTCTATCTATCTCGCAAAAGACGGAACGGTCATAGCAAATAGCGCAAAAACTAACAGGGTGGGTTCTGGCGACCCCAAAAACACAACGGTATTCTGGACTGTTGATCTAGTCGAAACCGAAAATATAGAGGTTTACGTAGAGAACAATTCTGACGCTGTTAATCTGATCGTGACTGATGCAGTATTGAGAGCGCACTAATGACCGCCGTCGTGATGGTGAACAGCGCTCAAAACGCGGTAGTCGATACTAAAGAGCTGATGTACACCGCATCAGGCGGTGGAACTCGGATAACGTCATTCGCTGCCTCTAATAGCGGGCCATCTAGCGTTCATTTTAAAGCGTATCTATATGATTCAACCGACGTAGAATTACCCGCAGTTATCCCGCTAACAATTGTGGTTAAAGATCGGGTTAATTTAGGGGCGGCACTGATTGGTCAGTTTATCCCGGCTGGCGGGGCTTTATGGCTAGAAAGTAGCGGCCCGCTAACATTTAGAGTTACCGGTGACAATGTTTAGGGTGATGTTTTGTTATATTTAAAAGCCGCCGGATCAGTTGAAGAAGTCGAGCCGATTTTAAAAGCGCCAGAACTGTTCGACAGAATCGCAGAGGATGGAATTTCGATAGATGACTATGAAATAGAGTTTAATGGTCACCAGAGGTATATGATGGTTATGCTAGATGATTTGGCTATCGGCGTGTGGAATCTATACCCGGTCAACAGTGTAACGTTAAACATTCACTGCAACATTTTGGAGCAATATCGAGAGCATGGCAAACAGGCAGGACGACTAATTTTAGAGTGGTTTGTTGGGGAGTGCCCAAAGCAATACCAAAAATTAAACGCTGAAATACCGGTTATTTATCCCGAGGTTTATCACTTTACCAAAAACTTTGGTTTTAGTGATGAAGGGATCAACCGGCAATCTATTAAAAAGAATGGCGTTTTGGTTGACCAGAGCCGGTTAGGAATAACCATGGCGGAGGTTATAAAATTCTTAGGGGCTCAAAATGAGCAAAGTTAAAGACACTTTTTTTGGCGGTGCGGAGAAAAAAGCCGGTAAAGCACAGGCAGAAGCATCGCGGGAAGCGGCCAGGCTAACTAAAGAACAGTTTGAAGAAGTTAAGGCTCGACTTGATCCGTTCATAGACCCTGCCGAAGACTCTCTTGGTCTTCAGTCTGCATTATCTGGGGCATCTGGCGCAAGGGCTCAACGGAGGGCTTTCTCGAGGTTTGAAGACGATCCGGGCACTGAGTTCTTGCGCGAACAGGGGTTAAGAATGATCGATACCGGGGCCGCTTCAACCGGTGGGCTTGGTGGCGGAGACAGGCTTCGAGAGCTGACAAAATTTAGTCAAGGGCTAGCATTACAAGACCTTAACAATCGGTTCAACCGCCTAGGAGCTGTGACCGGGACTGGTTTGCAGGCTGCGTCGGCTTTGGGTGGCGTAAGCGCTGGGGCAGCAGCTGGGCAAGCGGCGGCTATTCAAAATGCTGGGTTAGCTAAGGCGGGCGGTATTACTGGTTCTGCTCAGGGGTTTAAAAGCGGCCTTATGTCCACTGGGGCACTGCTTGCTTCTGATGAGCGGCTGAAATCTAAAATAATATCTGTTGGGAAACTTAAAAGCGGCCTTGATTGGTGTAAATGGGAATGGCGTGATTTTGCCCGTAAAATTGTAGGAAACCAACCGCCTGAAGGCGTAATCGCTCAAGAAGCAATAAAGGTATTCCCTGATGCTGTCGTGTCTGTTGATGGCTACCTGCGCGTAGATTATTCGAGGATTTACTAATGGCCGATGGATTTTTTCAGGGGTTAAAAGCGTCTGCTAGGCCCGTTGGGGAGGGTTTGCTTGCTTTTACGACGGGGACGCCGTTACCGCAGGTTAAGCAGCAATTAGGCGAGGAAAGGCTAGGACTGCAATCGTCAAGAGATCAAACCCGCATGGCTTCATTAGCTAGCGGTGCGGCTCAACTTAAAAACATACAAGACCCACAGAGAAAGCTAGAGTTCCTAACCAATAGAAAGGCCGAATTGCAGCGGGCCGGAATAGGCACAGAAGATACCGACGAGGCTATTCAGTTAATAAATCAAGGCAGATTCGACGAACTTGAAGAGGTGACCGATCAAGCTATTCAGATTGGTCAGCGCATGTCGGGCCGTGGCCCTTCTGAGCAGTTCTCGCCAGTCACCGACGACCAAGGGAACATTATAGGGCAGCGATCAAGCGCTACCGGCAGGGTTGTATCTGACCCGCGTACGGTTAAGCCTGAAGGGCTTACGAATGAGCAGAGCAATTTCGAGGCTATGACTAAAGGTTTTACACCAGATCAAAAAATGGATGCACGCCTTGAGTGGGCGGGTATCCGTCCAGAAAGCGGAGACGCGGCACAAATAGACACCGGATCAGCTGAGAAGCTGGTCGAAGGGCTACCGGATTCGGTGCAGTCCAAAGGGCTTGCAGCATTTCTAGCCGCTGGTGGTGGCAAAGATGGCGTTAAGGCTCTACAGAAAGCGGTGGAAGTGTCGTCTGCTGAAGTTTCCCGCGCTGAAATTCCGCAAATGCTAGACGCTACATTCCCTAATGCTTCACCGGCGGAGCGAGATCAACTAGAGGCGGCTGCAACATCTGGAAAGACCGTTGAATCTGGCCTCAAAGCCGCAGAAGGCATCAGGGCAGAACAGCGCAGGCTTAAGAAGGCCAAAGGCTTTCAGGAACGCGCTTTGCAGTTGTTGGATAACGTTTTGGGCAGTGATCAAATCGGCGATGTTACCGGGTCAATAGAGGGCCGCTTTGATTTTCGTGCATTTTCTGACGCAGAAGCAGAGCTGATAACCGATATAGAAGAGCTTCAAAATATATTGACCGCCGATAATATGGATTTGATGACCGGCGTTCTGTCCGAATCAGATATCAAAATACTTAAAAACTTGTCATCCGGCGCGCTTAACCGGGTAAGAGGTGAAGGCAGGTTCATTAAAGATGTTACAGGACTAAGGGACAAATTGAGCGCCAAGTTAGTCGAGACCGTCGATGACACCGATAACAAAGAGCGGCTGACCTTCGATCCAGAATCAGGCGAGCTAGTAGCCCGATGACTATCGAGGTTGAAGTTAAAGGAACTAATCAGGTTGCAGAGTTCCCAGACGGGACGCCCCCAGATGTTATTAAGCAGGCGTTGGCTAAGCATGCGGGGAAGTCTGAAGAGTTCGCCGGGGCCGGGATTATTGAACCAGCATTAGCGGTCGGAAGCGGTCTAGCTACGACCATTGGCGGCGGCTTGGCAGGCATTGCAGCCGGCTTGTTGCCAGGCGAAGAAGGTGCAGCGGGGCAGGCAGTCGAGGCCGTGCAATCAAAATCATTCCAGCCTAAAACCCAATCGGGAAAAGAAAACCTTGAAACGCTAGGACAATTAGTTGAACGCGGCATTGATATTGTAAACATTCCGATTTCAGGATTAACCGGAATCGCTGAATTAGTGGCCGGGTTTGGCCCTGATGAAGCAGCGCAGGCAATCCGAAAAGTTCAGGACGAGGGGCTCGGAAAATCAGCGGGTGGCAGAGTGTTTGATACCACTGGCGACCCTTTGGCCGCTACGGCTGTTGAGAGCTTGCCAACGCTGTCAGGTGAGTTGCTAGGACTGAAGGGAGCGGGTAGCGCCATTAAAGGGGTTAAAGCCGCTACTGGCAAGGCTGCTAAAGCCGTTGAAGAAGCCGCGCCTGTTGTCGGTGAAGCCGTTAAGGCAGCAGCAAATCAAACAGCAAAGCAGATATTTGAATTTCAACCGCCAGCCCGTCAAAAAATAACTAACTTGCTGCTCGAAGGATCGACCGACGCAGAGACAGCAGGGTTTCAGCTGCTAGATAAAGCAGGCAAGCCAAAAGCGGTTAAAAACCCATTGGCCCGCGAGGCAATGAAGCAGGGGTTTGATCCTGGGGTGATTGCAGCCGTAAGCCAAGCCACAAAAGCCGACAAAAAAGCCATGTTGAAAATGGCTAACATCATGGAGCGAGGAAAGCGCAATCGAAGGTTTGCATCGTCCAACCGGCCAAGTGATGTGGTGGGCGATACGCTGTTATCAAGAGTTAAAACAATCCGTAATGCTAACCGGGCATCAGGCCGTGATATTGACCGGATAGCGCAATCGTTAAAAGGCAAAGAGTTAGACATATCCGAAGCTGTTGACGATTTTGCCGAAAGCATGGGACGGTTAGGCGTTGATCTTGTTGATGACGGTAAAGGCGGTTTTAAGCCTAATTTTGAAAACTCACAATTAGCACCGGGAGACCGTGGTCCGCTTCGAGAAGTTATTCGTCAAATGAATATCAGGGGGGCAGGCGGGATTGATGGACTGACCGTTCACAATATGAAAAGGACCATTGATAACAATGTGACGTTCGGTAAAGTCAAAACGGGTATGGGTGGCGATGCAGAAAGAGCGTTAAAGTCATTCCGGGCCAAACTAGACGGCGCTTTAGACGGGACATTCCCTGAATACAACACGGTTAACGTTACCTATGCTGATACTGTTGGGGCTCTGGACGCATTGCAGTCAGCAGTTGGCACAAAGTTAGACATGGCAGGGGGTCATGCTGATAAAGCGTTAGGCCAGAAGCTCAGGGGCTTAATGAGCAACAATGCTACCCGAATCAATCTTTTGGATGCAGTTAATGAAATTGAGGGCGTTGCGCGCAAGCATGGCCCACAAGGCAAGTTAATGATCGAAGGAAAGGGGCTAGGGCGTGACGACTTGCTGAATCAAATATTGTTTGTTGATGAACTTGATTCTCTGTTCGGGCCGGTTGCCAGAACTAGCGCTCAGGGTCAGATAGATCAAGCGATAAAGCGCGGGGCTAAGGCGGTTGGCACCAAGTCTGGAGCCGCTGATCTAGCTGTAGAAGGCGTTGCAAACCTAGCTGAAAGGGTGCGCGGTGTTAATCAAGAGTCGGCGTTCAAATCAATTAAACAACTATTAAAATCAGGAGAACAATAAAATGTCTAGCCGTTTTGTAATGCCGTTCGCGGACGTAGGCGATGGAATTAGCCCGGCTGATGGTGCCAAGTTGCATTTTTTAGCAACAGGGACAGACGATGACAAAAACACGTTCACTGATGAAAGCTTGGGGACGCCCAACGCTAACCCGGTTATTGCCGATGCTGATGGCGTTTTCCCTGATATCTGGATGAACGATGGTGACCGCTACAAAGTCAGGCTCACATATAAAAACAATGCACAGGTTTGGGAGGTTGACCCGGTAATTGGCGGGCTTTTAAATGGTGCTTCTGGGTTGATATTTGATACCGTGGCGGCGATGAAGTTGACTGATGGCGTTGCAGGGCAGCGGGCGACCACATTAGGATATTACGAAGCCGGTGATGGTGGCGGGGCTGTTTACCTAATTTCAGCGGCTGCATCTGTTGACGGCTATGGAGACCACACGTTAGCCAACGGTACTATCGCATTGCTCCAAACTGATTACGTAACTGGATTCCAATACGGCGCATTGACCGCAGACGCGACCGAAGAGTTGCAAGCGGCGATAACCGCGCAGGCTTTCTCAAAGCTGCATTTAAACGAATACGTTCACACAATCACAGCGGCATTAACGACAATATCGCCATTGATTATCGAGGGATCAGGCGCTTTTGCCCCAACAGACGTTAATGAGGGCACGGTAATCAGCAACGTGACCAATGACGTGGAGGCGTTTGTTTTTGACGGTAACGCCGGGCGCGTTGACCGGATGCGGATGCGTGATCTGACGATCCTCCATGAAGCGGCCACAAAATACGCTATACGTGCAGATTGGGCTCCATTTTTCGAGGCTGACAATGTAGTTATAGACTGTAACGGGGTTGGTTTCGGTGGAATTTTATTCGGTGATGAATTAGATACGCCGGTTTCTCAGGCGTTTCTAGGTTCAGGCAAAACGCTGAGAATCATTGAATACACTGACTATGGGGTGCGCGTTAATTCAACCGGCACCCTCTGGAATTTTACCAACTGCATCGTGGGGTCTAGTGTTGATGGGGCGGTTGGTGGTTTTTTCAATAAAGAAGGCGTGCGACTAATCGGCGGCCAGTGGAGTTCTAACAATACCGGTGGCATCTCAATATCTGATTACAATTCTGGATCAGGTGACCGAGAAGGCAACGTTTTTGAGGGCCAGGTATTTGAAAGCACGTCTAACAAATGCGTATCCTTCGACGGCGATACCAGGTCAGTAGTGGGCGGTCGACTGCAGGATGCCTACGCAAACCTATCTAGCGTGTCTGGTGTCGTTTGTTATTTTGGCCGTGCTAAACAATGCACGATTGAAGCGCCGAAAATCAAAAACCCAACAGGCGGCGGTACTCTTTGTGAGTGGAGCGCCAACGCCAGGGAATGTGTTTTAATTTGCGATATTGAAGGGGCACAAGCGCCTGTTACGGTTGATGCTTCTGCTGTCAGAGCGCTTAAAGTTGTAACCGGCGTAGTTGGAACGTCAGACTTCTCGTTAATCACTACCGATTCAAATATGACGACCATGTTAAAAGACGGTCTAGTGAGCCTGCCTCCTGAATTTGTGCCGGTGCATAATGGCGTTGCCTGGAATTTTCAGACAGTAACCCTTTCAGATGACACGGCGATCAGCTTCACGCCACCTACTGTTATGGGCCAGCTGAGGGTTATTAACGACGACGACGCTAGCACCTTTGGAATAATTGCATACAACGCAGACGCCACAACGGCTCAATGTGAGGCGATAGCAGCTGGGAGTAGTTTTGAGGCAACCACGGGCGCTCTTAACGGCACCACCGGAACGAATAACACTGTGACAGTATCAGCCGATACAAACGGTGATATTTACATAGAAGCTCGCAAAGGGACGGCTAATTTAACTGTATTCTTTGAATCAGCGGTTTTCGGAGTTTGATTTTCAATATCGGCTAACGGGAATAGTGATGCCTGAAATAAATTTTGATCAGTTGGGTATAGCAGGAGTGACTATAGCGCTTTTGCTATGGGGGCTAAAGTTAGCCCTATCTAAAATAGAAAAGCACGAGGCGACAATAGAAAACCTGCATGATCGCAATGCTGAGACATTAACCGAAACGCTGAAGTCACAACAGGAATCACATTCTATCCTGTCTAAAGCCATTGATTATTTTCAACACGGGCGGCGTGATGTTTAGCTTTTTGTTGAGGAAGAAGCCGCGCGAATCATTGGCTGAAAAAATAGCTAGAATTGAAGCGCTAGAGGAATCTAATAAGAAGGCTAGGCTTGAAAACAAAGAACAGAGGATTATCTGCGACGCCACAATGAACAGCTGGGACAAACGCAGAAAGCCGATTAACCCGTGATTAAATTTCTGGTCGTTCACTGTTCAGATTCCCCGCAAGGCCGGGGCGATGATGCTGCCACAGTCCATCGTTGGCATTTGGAGCGGGGCTGGTCAGGAATTGGCTATCATTCCGTTATTTTGGAAACTGGTGAACTACAGCAAGGCCGCCCGGATTATTGGCAAGGCGCGCACGTCATGGATTTTGACGGTGACGGAGAAGGCAACAACAACGACTCGCTAGGCGTTTGTCTGATCGGGCTAGGCGGTGATGCTACAGAAAGCCAGAAAGCGGTTTTAAGGCTTGTGCTGAATGCTTGGCTCGCTAAATACCCAGAGGCCGAGGTTGTAGGCCATAGAGACCTAGACAGCCGCAAGAGCTGCCCAGGCTTCGACGTTAAGGGCTGGTTTTACTCAAGGCGGTAATCTACAAATCGTCTGGCGGGGTGAGGTAGCCAATTATCGTTGTTTTGGCTGCGTCCCATCCCACGCATAGAACTGCTAAATAACCAGCATCGTTTAAGTCCTGCATCCACTGAATTTGCGGCTTGGTTGCTTTGCCTGCTTGCTTGCCGGGTTCCTTTGGCCTTTTTAACTCAATATACAGCCCGTGGAATCCGTGGCGAGATACAGGCAGGCAGACATCAGGCACTCCGCGCTTGACACCTTCGGCTTTGAGTTTCTTTGCTACCGCTGGGTGGCGCTGCCCGCCGTTTGGAATGGCAAACATCATTGATAGCTCTGGATGCTTTCCTTTGGCTCTGTCAGCCCAATCGAACAGCGCGACTTGGTGGCTATGTTCGCTCATTCCACACCCTCGATAAGATCGAGCGCTTTGGCTATAGATCGAGATTCTCGCCGGATATGGCGGTAAATTTCTCTAGCAACGGCATCGTTGCCGATGATGTTGCCTAGATCGACCGCGCAGCACTCTCGACACTTGCCACCAACTGCCGGTTGATTGCACCGATGAGTAGAACAATGACTCATAGTCACTTGCCCATGCCTATAGTTAGCTCTTAGTGCTCGCAGGGCGCGATAAAAATCATCTTGTTTGCTCATATCGTTACCTTTTTAGTCGTAAATATTTTTGATCGCACTCCATGAATCTACAATTAACGCCATCGGAACGCCTATTAATAATGATAAAATCAAAAGGGGTGATATTAGAGTTACCGAGTATATATTTTCTCTCCTCCACACATCCACAGGAATCGTCAAGACTTCATAAAGCAGGGTTTCTTTGAATGTCATATCGTCCCCCGAGAGTAAGCGCCGCGCAAGATAGCGGCTGAAGCAGAGCATAAATTACGCGGCAGTTTCATGGGCTTTTCCGGCCTAACATGCACGGGCGGCGGGGGCTCTCTTTTCACCCCTGTTAGCTTGAACGCTGTATTTACGTTAGCGCACTGCCTGCAACGTATCGCCGGGTCTTTCTTTTTGTTTAGATCGCTTAGCCTTACCGTTTGCTCTTTTACACATTTGTGTGACATATTAGCATCGCAACGCACTACAACTTTTGGCCGGTCGCCTGTCTCCCTGTGGGGAATGCGTATCACCACCCTGTCGCCGAATTTATCGCCAATCTTCGCATAGACTCTATTGGTTCTACCTCTGCCCATCTACCCGCCCTCGTTTTCGAGAAATTCTGTGATTTTTTGTGACAGCGCTTGGAACTCCAGCACTTGGCCGAACCGATCCACAAAATCCATCAGCGCGCTATGGCCTTCGTTTGATTCCTGAATGGCTGATTCCGTTCGTTCTTCATCGCTCATTGGGCTACCTCGTTAAAAAATGCCACGGCTTCGGCGCTCAGTTGGTCTTTGATGTACTCGATAACGTCGTGCGCGTGATCTTCGACAAAGCCAATCACTTGTGATTCATCGCCTGTGCAGTTTTCTAGCGTGTCGATCCATTCCGTTGCAGTTGCGCCGCCATCGCTAACCATGCCGTTTACGATAGCCTTGTTTGCTGTTTTCTCCCCCTTGTCAAAAGAATTGAATAGCGACGTAAACACCGGAACCGGTATCGTTTTGGAAAATACGAACATCCCCAGGTTGTCTCCTTTTTCCATGAGATCGACGAAAAACTCATTCTGATCAACCGACGCTTGGCCCATGTTCGGGCTGTTAACGATAGGCTCGAAACCTTCATTCTGATTGGACAGATCAACGGCAACCGCCATTCTTTCAGAGCCGGTCGACCGCGGCCACATTTTGAAGGCGCGACGAACTACAGTTTTCTTGCACTGTTCGGTGAAGTCGGTAAACCATGGCCCTTTTTTCTTTTTGGCTGATTCAGATCGGGCCTTGATGCTCTCCAATTCTTCGAGCGTCATTATGGTGGTCAGGAAATCGCCGTCAGCCGTCTTTGCTACGCAATACGCGCCAACGTATGGGCCGCGCTCCGAAGGCTTCGCAAACGGGCTGTAAGTGTGATTAGGGGCGTTTCCTGGGCCGTTGTCGGTGAATGAGTCGTTCTCGTGAACCATTGCCGACTGCACCCACTTAATCGAACCTGAGTCGGTCGCCAGCTTGCACATGCCCATATACGAAACATCGAGGCAGACTTTGCCCTTGCGCGGGATTAGGTAGGCCAGCTTTTCGGCAGGGTTTAGAGATAGCCCGATTGCCGCGATGTTGGTGACTGCCATTTGAAACGAAACAATATCGTTTTGTGCGACACCGGCTAAATAGTCGTTATTTTTAAGAACCTGCAAAGCAAATCCTTTCTCAGCCTCAAACTGCATCGACTGGGGCGCAATGGCTAAGAATCGTTCTTCGGTTGCTAATATCGCCTTAGCTGGCGTTAATTGTTGGGTCATTTCACTTCTCCTTGTTTAAGTTTTCCCGGCGCTCGATCTCTGCCGCTAGCCGTGGGTAGTAGTGCTTGAACTTCCATTTGAACGGGTTGATGCGAAGACCCCACCGATACGCTGAATCAATATCATCATGATTATGATGATCGTCAATTAGCCGTAATCTGTCTTCAATGCTGCTTGAATCAATAACATTCCAAGCTGTCTCTGAGTGTCTTTTTAACGCTATTAGCTTTACCATCGGTATAAGACAAAATACCACGCCAAATAAAGCCAGTAACCCAGAAAATACATCCATTTCCTTCTCCTTATCTAGCCCATAGTTAAAGGTTAAATTCCTTGGCGATATCTTCGTCGATTGAAACGGCTTGGTCTATTTCCAAGAACCGCTGCTGAGCTATCTCGCGGCATTTGACCGCCGCCTGCCTCATGCCCTCGGCAAATCCTGCCTCAACCGCTGTATCTGGGTAATTTACGAGGTCGAATTCTTCATTTGCAAACCAAGCGATAAAACTCATTTCATTTCTCCATAGTTATCACTAGACAGACTCCCATAACGAGCTTGGCAACCAATGATTGTTATCGTGTTTCTCAAAAGCATCGCCGTGTGTAAAAACCAACTCAACAATTTGACCCTCTATTTTTTTCAGGAATAGCTTAGTTTTAAAATACTCATCCATACCAAAAATTTCTTTTGCTGCAACAAGCTCGTTTGGTGCGCTACTAATAGGGCCTCTATGGCGATAGTTGAATTCATCGCAAAGTTGATACCTTTGGATTAAGTTGTCTTTCATCCTCGCCAACATAATGAAGCCTCAAGTTATAAATCATCCACACTAGCCCAACTATCACGTCTTGCTAATTATCAAAAGTGAAAAATGTTACGGGTCAAACGGGTGTAGCGTATACGGGATAGTCATAGGCTTAATCCATTCTCTAGAATGTTCCGCCCATAACTTAACTTCATCATCTAGCAAGTAGATCAAAACGCCACCATCAGGCATGATAGCCCAGTGAGTGCCGCAAACAATGTTTAGAGGTTCTTCCACATTATTTAGGCTATGGTTTTCTATGATTAATAAGTTAACGAGATGCTCAACTTCCATAAACCCAATATTTGAGCTTTCCCACCGATCAATCATTTCACTGAGGTTTTCCATAATTTTACCCATAGTTATCACTAAGACAGCACTTGGTGGTTAGCCAAACAACCGAACTTGGTCGTGCAACTTCTGCCTGTATTATCGCGGTAGCATTTTAGAGTGTGCCTTCACTGGTGGCATAGATTTACGGCCTATGAACCGTTCGGGTTGGTTCCCCAAGTTTGAGTAGGTCAAACTTTTACAAAACACCTGATACCAAATATCCGCGTTTTCTGAAATCCGTTAACAATTTCGAGCGCCGTCTTAGTAGCGCGTCAGCAAAAAGCTGTCGATTTGGTCTGCTTGGTAGGAATCGGGTATACTTTCGGAATCGTTGCGCTGATGCGCTGTGGATTACGGTACTGCTATTACCTGATTCTCACCGGTTACCGCCGGATCGACATGGACAATATGCGCCCTCCTTCGCACGTTGTCAAACTAAAAGCCTCGTTAATTCGGGGCTTTTTTTTGCGTGTTATTTGAAATTAATTTTTCATGTATGAGGGCCAGTTCATCTAAATAAATTATTTGGTAAATCGCTAGAACACTATCTTTCTGCAATTTAGACAAATCAACAAACATATCTCCAAGACACTCACCGCCGTTGTCATATACCTTTTCAGTCTTCATCGTCGTTCTCGTTGTTAATTTCAGATAGCTCTTTAAGAACTAGATTTAGCTTGTGGTCTAATACTGCAATCTTGGTTTCTAGCTCCTGTATGTAATATGGCGTGCTAATCAAAGAACCTCTTCTTGATCGCTCCATTCCCTGCTGTTGCCGTATAGCCTCATTAATTGATTTGCTCTGCTGATTTTTCATGTCTCGTTCTCCTTTTCGCAGTGGTTCAAATTCCATACCAGGAAAAAAGCAATCACGTACGAGTTTGTTAGGTCGCTTGTAGTTTTAAAAACGTAGTTTAAAAACGCCCAAAACAACATAACACCGAAGAAAATGAATAAATTAACAAAAAATTTGGAACTCATTGTTTTTAACTCCTTTAGTTAGCGAGCCTTTTCGCACCCTTCTATCAGCTCTATCAGTTTGTCAGCCTGTTGTTTAAATGTTAATCCATCAGCAGCATAAGCAGCAGCATCAGCATCAGCATCAGCATCAGCAGCATGAACAGCAGCATCAGCATCAGCATCAGCAGCATGAACAGCAGCAGCAGCATCAGCAGCAGCAGCATCAGCATGAACAGCAGCAGCAGCATCAGCAGCATGAACAGCAGCAGCAGCATCAGCAGCAGCAGCATCAG